>Ga0308158_10000102_pt1 | contig 213465 bp, 208 predicted proteins | sample PhyBR2_FD_201038 | JGI IMG/M metagenome (GOLD analysis project Ga0308158, IMG submission 201038) | Phyllosphere microbial communities from UC Gill Tract Community Farm, Albany, California, United States - DLSLB.R2 | ecosystem: Host-associated > Plants > Phyllosphere > Unclassified | place...
CCTTGCAAGTGTTTTTTGCAAAAAAAACCTCAAAAACTCATAAAATCAATCCGTTTGACGATAATTCAACCGCTTTGATCACTGCGCGAGCTTTTATTTGGGTTTCATTCCACTCTGATTCAGGATTTGAGTCGACAACCAACCCTGCACCAGCCTGTACATAGACCTTATTTTCACGAATAACACAGGTTCTGATCGCAATCGACATGTCCATTTCGCCATGCCAGCCCAAATAACCCACTGCACCACCAAAAATTCCACGTTTTACTGGCTCAACTTCGTCAATAATTTCCATTGCACGAATCTTTGGGGCACCTGAAAGCGTGCCTGCTGGAAAAGTTGCCTTAAAAACATCCAAAGCATCGACATCATCCAACACTTCACCTTGTACATTGGAAACAATATGCATGACATGTGAATAACGTTCGATCACCATTTGATCAGTCACTTGCACTTTACCGATTTTCGAGACACGTCCCACATCATTACGGCCTAAATCAATCAGCATTAAATGTTCCGCAATCTCTTTTTCATCAGAAAGCAAATCTTTTTCAAGCGCCAAATCTTCTTCTTTGGTTTTTCCTCGTGGACGTGTGCCTGCAAGCGGACGTACAGTCGCGATCCCATTTTCGAGTCGAGAAAGAATTTCCGGCGAAGAACCTACGATATGGAACGGCTTTTGATCTAAAAGGGTCTGCCCTTGCACCAAAAATAAATACGGTGATGGATTGAGATGTCGTAATGCGCGATAAACCTGTAAAGGCTCACCATCAAAATCCGACACCATACGATGCCCAGGAACAACCTGCATCACATCACCAGCACGGATATATTCTTTAACTTTCTCAATTGACTCAAGGAATTTGTCATGCCCAGTCAGTGACTCAAAATGCGGAGCGGTATGTTTTTTGGCAACCAAGCTGATTGGCATAGCCAATAATGCCTCAATCTCATCCAGCTGTTGCTGAGCCTTGGCATAAGCCTCTGTATCATTAACATCTGCATGTACGATTAAAAATAAAGTATCTTTTAAGTTATCAAATACAATGACGGTTTTAGACAACATCATCCATAAGTCTGGCAGTCCAACGGGATCCTCCTCAGGCACATTCTTTAACCGTGGCTCAATATAACGTACTGCGTCATAGCCAAAGTAACCCACCAAGCCACCAGTAAAATTAGGCAGCGCGGGCAAATCTTGCTGGGTGGGTACTTTAAACTGCGCTTGAAAATCACGGATATATTGAAAGGGATCTGCACATGGCTGGGTATCTATCGAGCCATCTACCGATTTGATCGTGAGCTGCCCTGCATTACAGGAAAACACGATTGACTCACCCAGCCCAATAATTGAATATCTTGCCCAGTTTTCGCCACCTTCGACAGATTCAAAAAGATAAGCTTGTTGATGCTGTTTTAAACGTGCGAATACAGACAATGGCGTATCTGTATCGGCTAAGCGTTGGCGGTATACAGGGATAAGGTTATAACCCGCTGATTTTAGTTGTTCAAATTGCGCTAAGGTTGTCATCAGGAATTCTCTCTATTTTCGATAATACTAAGTATGGATGTCTCTGCATTTCACTTAGTGACGCCATCGAAAAGTGCGTTTGCTATTCATTCCTCTTCCCTTTTTTCGCAACAATTTAAATATACAGGTGTTAAGCCAAAAGCTCTGTTAAATCATCCACCACTTGTTGTGGCTGACAGAGTTGAATATCTTCACCGTGATTATAACCATAGCTGACCACAATACAATCAACCTCTGCACGGCGTGCAGCCTCGACATCGTTACTTGAATCGCCAATCATCAAGGTTTTGTCCGTTGATGACTGATAAGTTTCAACACAATACAACAATGGTTTTGGATGAGGTTTGCGCACTTCAAAACGATCACCACCTATTACATCGACAAAATAATGATCCATTTTTAATTCTTCTAGAATTTTTCGTGCGGGCTGTTCTGGTTTATTGGTCACACAAATCAATTTCTTATTGTTTTCAATTCCCCATTCTAAAAACTCTAAAATTCCAGAAAATGGCTTGGTATCAACACAAGGCTCTGCATTGTAAATTGCCAAGAATGTATCCAAAAGCTGTTGATGCAGTACTGGATCCACTTCACCTTTTAAATACTTCAATGTACTTTCACAAAATAATGAGGTGCCTTTACCAATCCAAACCCGAACCTGTTGTTCAGTGACTTGGGGTAAGTTCAAACGCGCTAGACTTAAATTCATGGCACGATATAAATCAAATGCTGAATCAACCAAGGTCCCATCCAAATCAAATAAAATCAGTTCGCGTTGGTCTAGCTTTGCCACATTCATGATTTACACCTAAATCGAGTTTTAATTTTAAAAACGAAAATACAAAAAACAAAGGCATGCGATTGCATGCCTTGAGTGTAGCGCATTCGCAAATTATTTAAACAATAGCCATGCAATAATTGCCAAAATGATCAAAATCACCAGTGTTGCCAAACCTAACTTTGCATTTTTCTGGGTTTCGACATGTTCTTCTGTAACAAGTTCAGGTGCTTTGACCTGCTCTACTTTTGGCTGTGTAGCTGCATGAATATCCACACCTTCTGGAATTGGCGCAGGTTTAGGGATTGCTACACCAGACGGCATACCTTCACGGTTGATTTGCACACTGCTATCTCGTTCTGAAAGCTCAGGCATGCCCTGTTCATTCATCTGATCTGCCACTGTACGTTCTACTGGGGCAGCTGGTTTAATTTCAGCAGTCGCCACAGCCTCAGCAGGTTGTTGAACTGGCGTTTCTACTGGAACTACAACAGGTTGAACTTCGACCTCAGGCGCTGCCTGTTCAGTTTGCAAAACAACAGGTTTTACCGGTGCAAGTACATTAAATTTAACACCGGCAAATTGAACAATATCACCATCCATCAACAGTTTATCTTGATCGATACGGATATCATTCACAAAGGTACCATTGGATGACTTTAGATCTTGAACCCAAAGTGCATCTTCTTTTAATAAGAATGCAGCATGGCGACGTGAAATTTCCGCAGCTTGTAATAACAGGTCTGCATCTTGATGGCGTCCAACCAGCATATCACGGTCAATCGTGACTTCCTGCCCTTCTAACTCACCTGTAATTGCTTGTAATTTCCAAGTCATGATTATCTTCCCATTCTAATTCAAGTCTATCTTAGCATGACATTTCTACAGTGCTAAATCAGCGTAAAACCAAGCTTTATGTTGCCCACGCCACAATACTTTAACAAATTTGAGTTCGACTCAACTATGTCTTTAACTTATTGAAAAACAATAATCTTGGCGGAGTCTTACTGAGCTTACATTCAATTTCAGTATCAGCCTGCGGCTCGCCATACTTTTGTTTCGACATGAGGAGCTAAGCTCCGCAAGGGCAGCCATCTTGCGCAGCTACATCGCTGCTCACCGCAAAACTCGTCAACCACCAGCAACGCATTCAATGAATCGCAGAAACAACACTTTATCAATGAAGTCCTGCCTCAGACAGTTGCGGATGACGTTTCCGAGTATCATATTTCATCAAGAGTTTTATATCGAACCCAACTTAACAAGCTATTTTAAATATCAAATAAAGCATGCGATTAGAAGCACTTGTTACGCGAAGCCCACAATGCTACTGCTTACGGATATCATTTGGTTCCTCTGCAACGGGTGTAGTCACCGCATTGCCTTGTACTGCATTTGTCTTGGCACCTGTAGGCACTTTTTGATACTGACTTGGTGGTTGTGCTGTCAGTTGCGGTTGTACCAGCTTAGGCTGCGAACTTGGTGTTGAGGTAATTGGCAGTCGTTGCTGAAAAACATCATCCACATTGGCTGGGAGTTTGGCAAAATTACCATCTTTATCCATCGCCAATTGCAGGCTATACAGCTGATCATAACGTTGTTGAGATACACGGCGTATATCTGCATTATCACCAATTATCGTTGGGTGAATAAACACCAATAAGTTACGTTTAGCATTCGATTTGCCTTCCGCTCTAAATAAACGGCCTAAGCCTGGGATATCACCCAAGAATGGTATAGATTGGCGTGTATGAGCTGTATCATCTGAAATCAAGCCACCTAAGACCACGGTTTGCCCATGATCCGCAAGCACAGAGGTTTTAATAGAACGTTTACTGGTGACCAAATCCGTTGCCTGTCCTTTATTTTCAGCAACTGCGGAGACTTCTTGTTCTACCTCTAAACGAATCGAACCACCCTCACCAATATGCGGAACTACCTTTAAGGTCACCCCCACATCCTTACGCTCAATTGAGGTATATGGATTGACAGTACCCCCTGTCCCAGTACTGACTGAGCCTGTAACAAATGGAACGTTTTGCCCAACGACAATATACGCTTCTTCATTATCCATTGTGACAATCGATGGCGTAGATAATAAATTTGACTTGGTGTTGGCTTTTAAAGCCTGAATCACTGCACCATATAATTTACGAGAACCATCAGCACCTTCTCTATAATCCCCTAAAATCAGAGATGTACCTGCACCAACAGCACTACCTAAACCAGCCGCCCCACCTGACAGATAGCCTGCTGCCAATTTAGATAAACTTGTACCCACATTTGAAAAATTGACGACACCCACACCACTACTTAGATCACCCATTGCCCATTGCACACCGAGTTGATCAGTATCATTACCCTCAACCTCAATAATCGTCGCTTCAATCAATACTTGTTGACGACGGACATCGAGCTGTTGGATCGCAGCTTCTATTTCTCGCATAAGTTGTGGCTCAGCTTTAACCACCAACGCATTTTGAGCACCATCTGCAATAATGCTCACACCATTGGCATTAAAACTGGTGATATTATTTTGATTATTGTTATTTGAGTTGCTGTTTAAATTAATTGCTGGTGTTGAAATACTGCTTCCAGTGCTTGAGCCGGTATTCGATGATGAATTGTTATTATTGTTAAAACTGTTGCTATTATTAGAACTACTATTAGAAGAATTATTTGAACTAGAATTGACTGCCTGACCAGTAACCAAACCTTGTAAAATTTCAGATAAATTCTTTGCACTGGCATATTTTAATTTAAAGACTTTAAGACCGCCTAAACGATCTGCAGAAGGCACATCCAACATTTCAATCATATTGCGGATACGTTTACGCGTACCTGTATCCCCTTTAATCAAAATACGGTTGGTCCGTGCATCAGCAATAATACGAACCCTTGCCCCAGCAAAGTCTTTCGATGCGCCTGTCGAACTCATGGCATCCAATTGCTTAATGATCTCTTCAGCCTGACTCTGTTGTAAAGGAACAGCTTCAATATCATTTTGCCCAGTACCATCTAAGTTGCGAATAATGGTTTCAAGTTGATAAATATTCGCTGCACGATCAGACACAATTAACGCATTGGTGCCTTGTATTGCCGCCAAATGCGCAAATTGTGGCATTAAAGGACGTAATGCTGGGATCAAATCATTGGGGTTGGTATTTTCCAACCAGATCACCCGTGTTACAACCTGATCACCACGTGCATTATTGCGTGGGTCATAAGGTACACCCGAGTTTTTTACATTACTGTCTGGTACCAAGCGAATGGTATTCCCCGATGGAATAGCCACCACACCATTGACATTCAGCACCCCTAAAAATAGGTCATAAACTTCATTTTTATTTAGAGGTTTATTTGAAATAACCGTGACATTGCCACGTACACGGGGATCGACTGCAAAATTTTTGCCCGTAATATCTGCAACTTCGTTGATAAAAGCCGTGAGATCAGCATCGCGTAAGTTAATTTTCCACGTCTGTGCATGTGCTGCTGTACTGACCGCAACCATCATTGGTGCCGCTGCAACTAAAGCCCAAAGTGGTCGATTGTGATTCAAAAAAGCCATAACTTATTATCTATCCTAATTTTATTTGTAGTCCTAGCCACTTACAAACTTTGCTGAATGGTCATCACCTGATCACCACGCTTAATTTCAATTTTTACTTTGCCATCACGCTTTGCTTGTTCTAGCAGCTGAACATCACTCTGTCCTTGACCTACTGATTGTCCATTGAGTGAAAGAATACGATCTCCAGATCTTAGTCCCAGTTTATTTCGGAGCGCTGCGGGGGTCTGATCTGTCACTTCATAGCCTTGACCGCCACTTGCGTTAACCCCCATGTTCTTTAGGTATTCGTCCCGATTTTCATTCATCCTTTCAATCGCCTGCCCTAAAGCATTTTGGCTTGAATTTTGTTGTGGCGATGGCACAGGATTACTTGCTGGCGGGCTGGTATTTTGATCTGTAGATTGCCCTGGCATAGGCTGATACAAACTATCCAGCCCGGTAAAACGTAACTCTTTACTGTTATTTCCATTTTGACTTAAAACAATATGATCCCAATATACTTCGGATAACTGATAACTGGTACCCTCAATTGGATCACCCACCGCATAACGATCCGCTGTTTCTTTGACTTTAATCACCGCTGAAGAGAAACGCGCAGGATAACTCACGACTACACCTTGCAAGACCATCGAAATACTGTCATCGGCAGTCGCACTAGAACCCACTTCCTCAAACAATGAAAAGCTTGAAATATTGGGCACTTGGATTTGTTGCGAACCTAGACTCACTTGCTCTGGTTGCATGACTTGAGGCGGTGCAACCACCCACCAAAAAATCGAAGCCAGTTTCCAGCACAATGCTAAAATTAAAAGAAATAAAACAACAGGCGCAAGGTGCTCTGTTTTTTTCCAAGAAATATTTTCAAAGCGTTCTTTTATATTCATTAGAAACCACCTTGAATGAGTGGTTGTCTAGAACTAATCACAAAAGTATCTAAACCAGCCTTTCCATCATAGGAAGGCACATTGAGTAACATGCGTTGGGTTAATTGCACATCTAACATCATGGTTGGATCTAAGCTGATATTGGCCATCTTCTGGCTACGTTGATCTTGTATATCCAAAATCAGTTTACCCGCCTCATCTTTAAGTTGTGCATTTAAAGACGGGATATTCATTTGATCTTGACGCTGTCCAAAAGTATAACCAAGCTCACCACCACCCCAATGCAATTGACCATCTACATCACTAAATCCAGTGTCTTTTTTAAAACGTAGGGTCATATCTGAAATTTGAATTGCATTCGCTGGCCATTGCCAATTTGCAATATTCTTTAAGGTTTCTGGTGCAATCTGACCTTGCATCTGATTAATAATTATTTTTTTACCAATACCATAGCCAACAACCCCGTTTAGCTGAGTTTGCCCACTATGCACTTCAACATTTGCACCCACACGTAATAAAATCAGATCCCACGGGCGTGTTCTCCACGAAACGGAACCACGTAAATTACCCTTGCGCCAATCTGCTTGACCTTGCCAAATATTTCCACTGACATTTTGTAAGGTTTGATTGTTCTTATAAAATTTAGAAATCAGCCATGTTGCAGGGACTTGCAAAAGTACAAAAATTAAAAAAGCGACAACTCCAGTAATCCACCACGTGATCTGTTTTGATTTTTTATTCATTCATCTTTACCATCATTCATTTATTCTTCCATGCAAGATGATGCCCTCTTGTTTATACATTATGCATAATTTTTGCATAACGCCAATTCACTCGTATAAAAAAACCAAGCAGATTTGCTTGGTTCTTTGATTTTAAGGTCTTTGAATGACACTTAGATGAAGATTAGATCAAGAAATCTTCTAATTTTGCACCTTTTTCGATTTCTGCAACCAACCAACGTGGTTGTTTACCGCGTCCAGTCCAAGTTTCAGAAGTATCTTTTTTATTGCGGTAACGCGGCTCAACAGCTTTACGCGTTGTCTTTTTACGCTTTTGCGCGCCGTATTCAATAAACTGTTCTAAAGTTAAACCAGCAGATTGCGCAATTTCAATAATTTTATTATAGGCATCTTCAACTGCTTGGTCTTTTTTACTTTCAATTAAAGCTTCTGCTTCAGCTGTTAACTTTCTTAACTCTTCAACCGATAAATTACTAATATCAGGCATCATTAACTCTCCACGTAAATTTCTTAATACTTATTTAAAATAACTTCATAGCAATAGTATTTTCATTTATTCCAATAAGCAATACATATATTCCCCAATAAACACATAAAACAACAAAAAGATTATTATAATTACCTCAAAGCGCTTATTTTTAACATCAAAATAAAGCGAATGCAAAAGAATATGCTGTCTTATGTTTTAAATATAATGATGATAACTGAGGCATTTTTATGTATTTGCCAAATCATTATGCACTGTAGCTTCTAAATCAATTATAACTTTTCGCAACTGTTGAGGAATTAATGCTTTTTTCATCGCTACTTTATCGACAAAAACAATAACTGCTTCTCCGTCCGCCACAATCTGCTGTTGTTGCTGACTGAATAATACATAATGCATGCGTATAGCACTATTTCTCATTTCTTCTACCCGCGCACCAATATGTAGCACATCTGGGTAAAATACAGGTTTTAAATATTTGCATTGACTTGAAGCAACAACAGTTAAAACATCTTGGTCAAATACATTTAAACGATCAAAATATTCAATACGTGCACTTTCAATATAACGATAATACATCACATTATTTACATGACCAAAAGCGTCCATATCGCCCCATGCAACCTTTTGCTCATAAACGATCGGGAATTGTGTCAGTGGGTTCATGCTAGGTTCTCAAATTTTAAATTGAATATAATTGCTATCTTTTTCAAAAATTGAATTCAATTGTTGAATTAATTCATCATTTCCATTTAAAGTGGACTTGATTCTTAAATAATTCATTAGAATATCATTTGGATATAATGACAGAAGTTGATCTGCTTCATATTCCCGCTGTGTTGCAATATATATATGCCATTTAGCAAAGCAAAAAACAGGAATGTTCATATATTTAGATTCAAGATTTATAATCTGTTGCTCTAAATACTCATAATCTGGATTCTGTCTAAGCAACTGTTGCTGGAACCACAAATGGAATACATCTTGGTCAAACTTTTCATTAAGTATTTGAATCACCAGCTGCTGTTGTTGCTGAGCAAGTTCAGGTAAGCGGGTAATAATTTTTAGCCAAAGCACTTTTGTCTCATAAGGCATTTGATCGAGTTGCGATTCTATCTCTAAAAATTTTTGCTGTAATAGTTCAGTATCTTCAAAACTTGCTTGGTCATAACAACCTAAAAGCTGTATTAACCACTGCTGTTTAGTCGCCGTTTCTAATTGTCCAAATTGAGTTGAGTGTAAATATTGCCATGGATATTGCAGGGCAAATTGTCCCCATAATTTTTGCACGGACAATTTATAACTTTCTGAAAGCTGATTCAGCCACGGCGAAAGCTCGTGTCCATTTAAAAACTCTAAATGGGTCAGCGCTTGTTGACTGTCCTGTTGGGCCAAATAAATTTCGATACGTAAAATTTCCGCCAATTCAAAAGCGGATGGAGAGCTGTGTTCTAAAGCATTTAATGCTTCTGAATAATGCAGTTGTTTGAGTAATAAACGGGATTGCACAATCGGCTTTAATAAACCAGATTGATCAAAAATCGTTTGAATCACCTGCTCTTGTTCATCTTCACCATCTAATAACCACAATACACCAAACTGTTCAAATGGGTGCAACGTGCTAAAACTCAGTACTTGTTCTAGTTTTCTTTTTTCTCGGCGAATATAACGATTGACGAAATACCATGCCACATGCATCAAAAAACTGATGCCAACGCCAGCAAAGGTTAAGAACCATAAATTGGTTTGAATTTGAATATTGTGCCAGAGCACATAGACATAACCTGACCCTGCGGTATAACTCAATACACTCAGTACAGCCAGAATAATCAGGCTAATAAAGGCATAGATCAGAAAAATATGTTTCATCGATCTACCCCAAAACAGCCAAGCTATTCAGCTTAGGAATCGGCGGCTGCGATGTTTGCTTCATTTTTAATATTTTTTGCTTAATCTTCTGACTAGCAGCATCGGGTAATATATCCAATTGTTGAATCATTTGATTCAGCATCTCTTGGTATTCAGCAGTTTGCCCTTTGACTAATAATTGTTGCGCCAGTAATAATCTTAATTGGACTTCTTTTAAAATAAATTTACGGTTTGCCAATGCTGGAGTGTTTGTTTCAACAATATCGACTTGAAACCATTTTTCCCAAAAGTATTGCGACTGATCTTGATCTGGTTTTAGTTGATTATTTTTCAATTCAGTGATGAGTGCTTGATCAACTTGTTTAAGTAAAGCCTCTAGTTGATCTCGCTGGGCATTTCGTTCAATCACAAAGTGTTGAATACTCTGTATATCTTGCGCAATGGTTTGATGTAGGCTTTGTTTTACTGCATCTGCCAACGCATAATGATCTAAAGATTGATTTAACTGAGTAAGATGCTCAAGTGCATACACAAACTGTTGTTGTTGCATAGCAAATTGCACCAACTCTAGTTGCTGTTTAACCACTACACTAGGATGAATACCAGCAATAGGCGTTTGAATCGAAGCGGTTTTCTTTGCCACCTCTTGAGTCGGTTCATCTGTTTGCCGTTTTACTGCCACCAATTGATCATTCAAACTGGCATTCTTTTGTTCACTTTTATGCAGTGTTTGTTGAATATCATTGAGCTGTTGTGAAACATGATAGAAGTTATAACTCAACTTAATGAGCCATCCTAAAGCGATCAACAATAAGACATAAATAAACTTCTTCATAACTTCCTTTGCAACTGCACTATGGTTTGTAGAATGGTTTCTGGCGCCAAATTTGAAATTTGAGTGCTATTCAAACAGGCCTGAGCTGCATTTTTACCATGTCTTAATAATTGATACAAACGCTCACCCAAAACTAAATAATGACAAGCACTCACGATCTCTTGATGATCTCGGGTCAAAGCCAGCCAATTGTGCCAACTGGCTTCACTGCTGATACAACTCCAATAGGGCTTTTCAAATTGCTCAATTTTGTTCACAAAATCTAAAAATTGTGCCTGAGTTTGTTGAGGAAATGCGCGGTCATATAAAACAAAGTTTAAAACATCAATATGACGCGCTTGGCATTGTTGCATCATAAATTGACGCCCACCTTCACCACGCCAAAACGCAATTCTCTTGAGCTCTTTTACCTGATTAAACAGCGGCAAGCTTAGCATGCCTTCGGATGTTTCCACCGCAGGAACATGGCTTTCCACCCCATAATCTAAGAGTCGTTGCGCAGTTTTTTTCCCTACAGCAATCCACTGAATATGCTGTATCTGCATAAGTGATAGACCCGATTGCTGAAGAAATTGCATACCAATCTGAACAGCTGTAGGACTGACCACAACAATAATTTGAGTCGATAACAGCTGTAAATAAAGTTGTTGTAATGTGTTGTTATATGGACGTGGTGTTAATGCCAATAATGGCAGATCAACCACGTCAAAACCTGACTGGCGCAGACATTCGGTTAACGGCTGAGCCCGATCGATGGGACGCGTATTAATAAATAGCATTGAAGCCTAAAAACTAAGCTTGATAAAGTGCTTTGAGTATTTCTCCAGCACCTTGTTGAAGTAGCTTTTGTGCAAGTTGCACACCTAACTGCTCTGCTTGATCTAGTGTGCCACTGACTTGGCTACATAATAGCGTTTGGCCGTCCGCACTCCCTACACGCCCTTCCAAAGACAATGTTTGATCCTTCAATGTGGCAAAACCTGCAATAGGCACTTGGCAGCCACCTTCTAGATAAGCATTAAAAGCACGTTCAGCACGAACACAGGCATTGGTTTCAACATGCATTAAAGGCATGATTAAATCCAAAATCTCTTGATCAGCTGAGCGGCACTCTAAACCCAGTGCGCCTTGACCTACTGCAGGTAAGCTAATTTCTGCTGGTAGCGTATGCCGAATACGATCGGAGAGTTCTAAGCGTTTTAAGCCTGCACTGGCAAGGATGATGGCATCATATTGACCTGCATCCAGCTTAGATAAGCGTGTTCCAACATTGCCACGTAAATCAATCACATTTAAATCAGGACGCTGTTTTAAAATCTGACATTTACGGCGTAAGCTCGATGTACCAAGTGTTGCGCCTTGTGGTAAATCTTCAAACTTTGCATAATGGTTAGAAACAAAAGCATCAAAAGGGTCTTCACGTTCACAAATGACCGCAAGCTCCAAACCTTCTGGTAATTGCATCGGCACATCTTTCATGGAATGAACGGCTAGATCTGCACGACCATCCATTAAAGCAGCTTCTAATTCTTTGACAAATAAGCCTTTACCACCAATTTTGGCCAAAGGTGTATCTAAAATTTTGTCACCTTGGGTTACAAAGGTAACCAATTCTACTTTTACATGCGCGTGTAATTGCTCTAAACGATCACGAATATGCTCAGCCTGCCACATTGCGAGCGGGCTCTGGCGAGTTGCTATTTTCAAGGTTTTCATCATTTCAGCTTTGCCAAACTTTTAAACACTCTAAACTTACCCTGCAATCGCAAAAATGCAAGTAAATTATCAAAATGATTTAAGCTTCCCATCAAACTATAAATTCTGCATCCGTTCGCGCAGTAACGGTAAGTGACGACGACTGACTGCCAAACGCTCGTCTAACTCACGGCATCGTACCTGATACTGCCCAGAGGATACCATTTCCAATCCATCTAAATAATCTAGAGAAATTAAAGCATTACGATGAATACGAATAAATCGATCTGCGAACTCTGTTTCTAAATCTTTGAGCGTTTCATCAATAAGCACACTGCCATTTTTATGGCGCACGGTGACATATTTTTGATCTGCTAAAAAATAGTAAATATTTTCAACAGGAATTAGCTCCAAACCTCGATAGGTTTTTGCAGCAATTTGCTGTCTTTGCACTTTTTCTTCCATGAGTTCTTTTTTTTCTAAGTGAGTTAATTGAGCTTGAGTCAGTTTAGTGACACTCTCCAAAACCGTTTCCAAATCATCCTTGGCAATTGGTTTTAATAAATATCCTTTTGCTTGAGATTGAATGGCTTGCAAAGCATGTTCATCAAATGCCGTACAAAATACGATGGCTGGCGTCGGATTAAAATGTGCTAAATGCTGCGCACAGCTTAAACCATCCATTTCTGGCATTTGAATATCAAGCAACACCACATCTGGCTCGAACTGCTGAACCATTTCCAATGCCTGTTGACCATGTTGCGCTGTTGCAATAACCTGATGCCCAAGTTGCGACACCAATCGTGATAAGCGTTCCACTGCAAGCGGTTCATCATCACAAATCAGGATGTCCATTGCTCCTCCTTAACCAAATATATCGTCTTTATTTTAATGAATTTCCCAATCATCTATTTTTATACTGATATTGGATTACCATTGTAAATAATCCATTCCCTGCATAATTCCGAAAATAAACAGAATCGCCAAAATGTGCTTTTAGACGCTGTTTTACATTTTCTAAAGCAATTCCATGCCCTTCTCGTACTTTTATTCTATCTTGTAAAAATGGGTTGGTAATGACTATGTTGACTTGATTTTGCAATATTTCAACCAGTATGCCGATCTTGGCATCGATAATCTTTTGCTCAACCCCATGAAAAATACTGTTTTCAATTAAAGGTTGTAAGGTTAATAAGGGAATTTTGACCTGATCTAATAACAGCGGTTGTTGAATATTCCATTCCACATTTAAACGATCTCCCAAACGAATTTGCTCTATTGCAATATATTGTTGAGATAACTGTATTTCCTCTTTTAAGGTCACGAGCTTTAATTCTTGAAAACTGGCTCTAAACAATTTGGATAAATCTATCAGCATTTGTTCAGCTTTATCGGGATCAATCGCAATTAAACTCACCACGCTATTTAAACTATTAAATAAAAAATGTGGATGAATACGTGCTTGCATGGCCTGAATACGCGCATTCAATTCACTGTTTTGCTGCAATACTGCTTGTTCACGGATATACAAGTAGCGTAAACAAAATGCGCCCAGTAATACCCCATAGCTGACATGCAAAATAAGATTATGCGAAATGTCTTGGATGGAAATATTTTGTAAAGAAAAATGCGTTCCCCAATAATGAATAATATTTAAAACCAGTGTTGTACACAGCACAATCGCCTGTAAAAGGATAAAACTGAATATTGAAATAGATAAATAGGTATATTGCGAGAGCCTTTTTTCAAATACATCCTGAAAAGCGGCAAAGGCCAATAATATCCAATTAATATATAAAATATATTCTAAAACATGCCAAAGATTTAAATTGCCCCATGATTGTGCTTCAGCCAATGCCAATAAAAAAGCCAACACATTACTAGAGATAAATAGTTCGAATAAATACTTGCGATGCCCCATTTTGCTAAAGAAATAAGACTGATAAAAACCGCGCCCAGATTTTATTGATGAATGATTGCGCTTTACTTCGGCAAGTGAGGTTGAATTTGTTATACTGCGTTTAGTTCTACTGCTTTTTTTCCTACTGAGCCGATATGACCACATCTTCTAATTCCTCTAATCCGTCACAAGCCCAAACTTCAGGCATGTGGGGCGGTCGTTTCTCTGAAGCTACTGATGCCTTTGTTGCTGAATTTACTGCATCAGTTCAATTTGACCAACGCTTTTATAAACAAGATATTGCTGGCTCGATCGCACATGCGACTATGTTAGCAAAAGTTGGTGTCCTTACAGAACAAGAACGTGATGACATTATCAATGGTTTAAACACAATTAAAGCTGAAATTGAAGCAGGTCAATTTGAATGGCGCATTGATTTAGAAGATGTGCACATGAATATCGAATCTCGTTTAACTCAGCGTATCGGGATTGCAGGTAAAAAATTGCATACCGGTCGTAGCCGTAATGACCAAGTTGCCACAGACATCCGTTTATATGTGCGTGACGAAATTGATGCGATTTTGACTTTACTGGAAAAATTACAAAAAGGCATCTTGGGCTTAGCAGCGAACAATACTGACACCATCATGCCAGGCTTTACCCATTTACAGACTGCGCAACCTGTGACTTTCGGTCATCATCTGATGGCGTGGTTTGAAATGTTGGTGCGTGACTCTGAGCGTTTAATCGACTGCCGTAAACGTGTCAACCGTATGCCTTTAGGTTCAGCTGCGCTTGCTGGAACAACCTATCCTATTGATCGTGCTTATACTGCAGAATTGTTAAACTTTGAAGCCGTTGCTGAAAATTCTTTAGATGCAGTATCTGACCGTGACTTTGCAATTGAATTTAATGCTGCTGCATCTTTAATCATGATGCATTTATCACGTATGTCAGAAGAAATGATTCTTTGGACCTCTGCACAATTTAAGTTTGTGAATATTCCTGACCGTTTCTGTACTGGCTCATCGATCATGCCACAAAAGAAAAACCCAGATGTTCCTGAACTGATTCGTGGTAAAACTGGCCGTGTCTATGGCGACTTAATGAGTCTGCTCACCCTCATGAAGGGTCAACCTTTGGCCTATAACAAAGATAACCAAGAAGACAAAGAGCCTTTGTTTGATGCAATTGATACAGTGCGTGGTTCATTGATGGCTTTTGCAGATATGATTCCTGCACTTGTACCAAATATTGAAATCATGCGTGAAGCGGCTTTACGTGGTTTCTCTACTGCAACAGACTTGGCTGATTACCTTGTCAAAAATGGCGTTGCTTTCCGTGATGCACATGAAATCGTAGGTAAAGCCGTGGCTTTAGGTGTGCAAGAATCGAAAGATCTTTCTGAGTTAAGCCTTGAGCAATTACAACAATTCTCAGATTTAATTCAAGCAGATGTGTTTGAAAAAGCATTAACCCTTGAAGCATCTGTCAATGCGCGTAATCATATTGGTGGTACTGCGCCTGCACAGGTTGCTGCTGCAATTGAACGCGCTTATATCCGTTTAGAAAAACTTTATGCATAAGGAGTTTTGATATGACTCGACAAGTATTTTGCCGTAAATATCAAAAAGAGTTAGAAGGTTTGGACTTTGCACCCTTTCCAGGTCCAAAGGGTCAAGTGTTATTTGACACAGTGTCTAAACAAGCTTGGCAAGAATGGTTAAAACACCAAACCACGTTAATCAATGAAAAACGTTTAAACGTGTTTGAACCAGATGCAAAAAAGTTTTTAGAAGAACAGCGTGAAAAATTTTTGGATAATGATCAATCATTGGAAATGGCGGAAGGCTTAAAGCCTGAGTAATGTCCACAGCCTCGCAAGGCAAAAATCCAAAAGTGATGTGCATCTTATGCCCATCTAAAAAATCTCCGTCAGGGGATTTTTTTATTGCTTCATCGTACAAGATGACGCGATCACATGAGCCTATAAATTTAATCTTATATATTTACTTTTCCCACGTATAAAAAAAGGAGTCTTGGAGACTCCTATAAAACTTAAAACACGGCAGTAGGTACATGCTGTGCAATCAATATACATCGATGGCATGACTTAATATTGACCAAAGATACCGAAAACGCTGACCAATCACGACAAATTCAAGCTTTTACACTACTCATCCAGTTCATTTCACTAAAGTTTTAAACAGATCAGTAGATGTAATAAAATTCACGAAACCCAATTAGGCCACAGAATCGTTGAGCTTTTGCGTATTTTCCTCAACCAATAGCGGTTTTTTCTCTACCCATTTGGCTGGAAAATATTTTTCTATGCTGGATGATAACCAGTTTGCGATTGGCTGAGGCAATTTCACACCTAAAGGATTCTGCTCTTGCAGATCCGCAGAAGAAATCACCCGTGTTCCCATCAGATAATCAAACCAAGGCTTAGTGACACACCAATTGGCATCTTGGTTTGAGTTCATGTGGTGATCATAATGCCAAGGAATTTTCTTCATCGCCCAGTCTGGCTCTAAATGTGCACGGCGATGGATATAATAATAATTACACGCACTATAAAGCGATGCAGCAACCATTCCTTTCGAAATCGGGTAGAAAATCAAACTTGCCGCACCAGCAACCACCGCCAAAGAAACGATTTCATTTTTGGTCCGCCAATTTGAAATCCCTTCTACATAGCCATCATCATGAAAATCTTGTTTACGCACTTCACGATGGTGTTCCCAATGCGATTTCATACTGCGTGGCACTGGACTAAAACGTGGTTTTCCTGGGCGATGTTGACCATGTAAAATATAGTTATGCGCAACCCATTCAAAACCATTTGCGACGACCAATCCGACTAAAAAACCTTTTAACATAATCAATCCCTCTTGCTTATTGTGAATATAAAACATGCTGGGAAATAGGTATTGACATCAAAAAGTATTTTCATTGACAAATTACGACAAATTAAAATAGTATAATGTTTAAACTACAGCTGACGTAGATCACACAATAACAAGATGTGTAAATGATGCAATTAAAGGACTATGCGGGCTCGATATATGGCGGGCTTGGGCAATTACTCTATACTTTTAGTGAAGCTAAAGGTCTAAAGATCTCATCCAAACTACAACAGATTCAAAATGTTGAACGCTTTGACTATACCGTTTGGCGTGAAATCTTGGATGACATTCAATCACAAGTACAAAGCCCAGCTTTGGGTCTAGACATCTCTAAATATGTACAACCCAAACATATTGGCATCATTGCCTATATTGCACAATCTTGTGACACGCTTGGAGAGGCACTTACCCGCTACCATGATTTTCATCGATTGATTTATGATGGAAGCCCGCTCAAGGTTGAATATTATGATGAACAGCACATCTCGGTACGTTGGGAAAATCTACCCACCCATTTAACCACTCAAATTACTGATGAAATTGCGATGGCTGTGGTGATTCAGTTTTTAAGACAATTTATATCCGATGATATAAGTCTGTATCAGGTTAATTTTATTCATCCTCAACCTAAAAATAGCATGCTGTATCAAGCATTCTTTAAGTGTCCTGTGCTCTTTCAACAAGAAAAAGTTGAGCTGATCTTTCCCATCAGCGCACTTGCGATTTCCTTTAAACGCAGTGATCAAACCCTACAAAAACTGCTGATGCAACAAGCACAGGCCTTGCTTGAAAGCTTACCCAATGCCACCCAGTTAGATGAACGCTTACAACAAAGTATTTTATTGGGATTACAAAAAAACAATTATCAAATCGAAGCGATTGCCAAACAACTGAATATGTCGATACGCCAGTTACAACGTCATCTACAAAGTCAGAACACCACTTATCAACAACGCGTTCAGGATGTCCGCCAATTATTGGCTTTTCAGTATCTGCAAGATCCACATTTAGGTCTGCATGAAATTGCCCTGCTTCTTAGCTACTCAGAACAAAGTGCTTTTCAACGTGCGTTTAAACAATGGACAGGCTTAACACCGCAACAATGGCGTCTTCAGCATCGAGAATTTAAGTAATTGTGTATTAAATTTATAGATAAAAACAGCATGTTTCACCATTCTCACCACTCATTTGTTTAGCATTAAATAGCTGTAAAATATAATTTTTTAAAATAAAATCAGAACATTAGCCGATATTGATATGAATATTTTTTATTTGTGATTTTATTTTCATATTTTTAGACTATTATCTTTATACAGAAAATAAAAGTTGTATCCACCCCACGGTTATCAACTATCTAAAAATAGTCATATAACCCCATTCCGTTCAAAAAAATAATTTAGGAATCAATATGAATAAATATCTCGCAGAATTTATCGGAACCTTTTGGCTGGTGTTTGGAGGATGTGGTAGCGCAATATTTGCCGCTGCTTTTCCAGAACTGGGCATCGGTTTTGCTGGTGTTGCACTGGCATTCGGTTTAACCGTACTCACAGGCGCTTTTGCTTTAGGGCATATCTCAGGCGGGCATTTTAACCCTGCGGTCAGTGTGGGTTTATGGGTAGGTGGTCGTTTTAATGCCAAAGACTTAGCCCCTTATATTATTGCTCAAGTCATCGGTGGTATTTTGGCCGCATTTGTTTTGTATTTAATCGTACAAGGTCAGGCGGGATTCACAGGAACTGGTGGATTCGCCAGCAATGGCTTTGGTGATTTATCCCCTGGCAAATATTCTTTAGTCTCTGCATTGTTAATTGAAATCGTATTAACCGCCTTTTTCTTAATTATTATTCTCGGTTCAACAGATAAACGTGCACCTGCTGGCTTTGCCCCGATTGCCATCGGTTTAGCACTTACTTTGATTCACTTAATTAGTATTCCCGTCACCAATACCTCAGTTAATCCAGCACGAAGTACCGCTGTGGCTTTATTCGCCGAAACAGCAGCATTGAGTCAATTATGGTTATTCTGGGTGGCACCAATTGTCGGTGCAATCATTGGGGCATTGATTTATAAGGTTGTGGGTAATGAGCCTCAATCCTAAATAGATTTTCAATGTAAAAAAACCTGCTGCGGCAGGTTTTTTTATACATATAAACTAATGAATTAGAACATAACTAATTCAAAAATGGCTTAAAAATAAATATGGTCTTTAAAGAAATGGATTCTCTATTTCACCTTCGCTTTGACGCGCGAGCTGTTCTGTTAGATCACTTTGCTTCTCTAAACTTGCCACAACTTCATTGAGATAGCTCTGTAAAAGCTTAGCCGCTTTTAAGCCAGCTTGATCTTTGGTGATCTGTAAATTGCCATAAATACTGACACAATCAGTTTGATTTTCTAAGGTTAAATCATGAATTGAATGTGATTCGGTGCCATTCTCAAACGGTTTAAACATTTTTAATTTTCTCAATTTTTTTCGATCTTATTTACAGTATAAATAGATTCTCAAAAGATACTGCACCATCAGTGCTGAATTATTTCAAAATTTGTAAAATATATTGCAACAACGCTTCGACCAATTGTTTCACCAAAGCATCTTTGGTTTCAGGATCGACTTTCGGCAATTGCATATCCGATGTCGCTGTTGAACCACTTTTGGGTTGGAACTGCTTTTGCAGTGCAGTGATTTTATCCTGACTGACCTCTTCTGCACATTGGCTTTCCGCATCCCAATGTGAGTACTCTATTTCTTTATTGACCTTGACCTGCTTTGCATTCAAAGGCAATTTATAGGTATTACGCTTTTGTTCTTCGGTCAGTTGTGGAAATAAATTCATTCCCAACTGCTCTTCTAAATAACATACGCTGACCACTTTAACCTGAAGTGAATCATTATTTGGCGCATAGTACGCACCAATGATCCCGTGTTTAGGCAAGTAAATCGCTTTATAGATTGCGGTTGGAACAATTACACCCTTTCCAATGGTTTTTAGTTTTTTGCCAGAAAAGACTGGGCCAGTCACCACATAAACATCTTTCTTTTGCTTGGTGACAATTGCACGAGTTGCTTCTTCTAACTCACGCCAAACTTGTTGGTTATTTTTAGCAGCTTGCGGCACCATATTGGCCAAAGAAAAGCTGTCGAACTGTGATTCCTTATTGGGCATATCGGCATTGGGTGACATATGACCACGGTCATAGCCTGAACCACGATAATCCGATAATAATGCACGATGTGTAGCGTTTACACGTGGCTCTTCGTGGAAATTATCTTCACGTTTAATCTTTTGACTTAAGCGCTGTGGAGATAAATATTCTGCTGTCCATAACGGTGTTTTAGAAACACCCGAATACATCACATTAAACCCGTTAAAACATAAGGGATAACTGTTTTTCTTTAAACTTTCTTTGATTAAAACAGGTGGTTGCTCTCGATAGAACTGATTTAAACACGCAGAGTTATTGGCACTACTTTGGGTAAACGGCAGTAACTGAAAAATTTTCTCTTGGCCAAACGCAATCGCAAAACTTCCAGTAGCAACAACACCCAACACCATTTTAACTACTGAATTTTTCAACAAAGGCTTCCTAAACAAGGTTAAATAAACAATCCACTCAAAACCGATACAAATTAAGTTTTTGAATTTAAATAGCTTAACAAGTCAATAAACTGAAAGATATTGTGTCGACCTTCAACCGAGTAAAGCTTCTACGATTTGTGCTTAACTAAACAACATTCCATGTAACAATTTATTGTTTATTTCACAAAAAATGCTAGAAAATCAAATATCTTACAGATGCTTTATCACACTTGTGATCATGATTATGTCATGTTGCGCAGTGTTGTTCGACAGCCTTGCGACACAGTTTGTCGTATAGGATCGTTTTATGCTGATGCCTCGTGATCTGCTGGGGAGAATTGAATGATGGAACCATTCAAACTCAGCATTCTAAAGGGTTTGATACTGTCTCAGTGCAATATCAGCCTATCTACTTTTGCAGACTCAATAACACAAATGATTAAGGTCCTACTTGCTAGGTTAGAGAAGAAGTCGTTGCTAAAAAACAAAGTGAATCAATGTAATACACCAACCCATAAAACCCATGGGCAAAAAAAAGCCAGAATGACTTCTGGCTTTTGATTGATATGAATTTAGATTTCGATCTGGCTGCCCATTTCAACCACACGGTTTGGCGGGATTTGATAAAAATCACTCACTGGACTGGTATTACGTTGCATCGAAATAAACAGCTTTTCACGCCATGGCGCCATTCCATCACCCACGGTATGAATCAAACGATCACGTGAGATGAAGAAGCTGATATGCATCATGTCAAATTCAACTTCAAGCTGCTTATAAGCCAACTCTAGCGCATTTGGAATATCAGGTTGATCCTTAAAGCCATAGTAAACAAAAACCCGTTGGAAGCGCTTATCTAAGACTTCAACACGGATTCTTTCTTGGTCTGGCACATAGGGTACATCACGGGTAATCACCGTCACCATAATATTGCGTTCATGCAGGACTTTATTGTGCTTGATATTGTGCAACATCGCATGTGGAACAATATTTGGATTACCGGTTAAGAATACCGCTTGACCGGGTACAAACTGTGTTTCATCACTCAAACTAACACTTTTAATAAATAGATCCAACGGCAAGGCATCTTTTTCCAAACGGTTAAAGACAATTTCTCGCCCAGTTTTCCACGTCATCAGAATAGTAAATACGATTGCACCGATCAGGATCGGAACCCATCCGCCTGAAATGATTTTTAATGAGGTTGACCCAATAAAAATACTATCAATCACTAAGAATGGGATGGCGAATAATGCCACTTTCCACTTTGGCCAACGCCAAAAGCCATATGCCAAGATTGAAATCAAAATCGTATCGCATAACATGGTCATGGTGACCGCTACACCATAAGCATTGGCAAGATTGGCACTGTTTTGGAAAATCACAATCAATAAAAGAATCGAGACGTAGAGTATCCAGTTGATAAAGGGCAAATAAATCTGACCTTGTTCCACATCCGAAGTGTGATGCACAGTTAATCTTGGCAAATAACGTAGCTGAATGGCTTGGTTTGCCATTGAAAACACACCTGTAATGACCGCTTGTGAGGCAATCACCGCTGCCGCTGTGGCTAGGGCAATCATGGGATATAAGCCCCACTCAGGTACAAGCAAATAAAATGGGTTTTCAATCGCACTTGGATTACGTAGTAATAATGCACCTTGCCCTGCATAATTTAATAACAGACAAGGCAGCACAATGATAAACCAGCCTAAACGAATCGGCAGCCGTCCAAAATGCCCCATATCTGCATAGAGTGCTTCACCACCCGTCACCGTCAAAATCACCGCACCCATGGTTAAAAAGGCCACAAAGGGTTGATGAAAAATAAAGTTCAGCGCCCAATGTGGACTGAGCATGCTTAACACATAGGGGGTTTGGCTAATACTATGAATACCGATTAAACCGATAGAGGCAAACCAGGTTAGAGTGATTGGACCAAAAAACTTACCCATGGTTCCCGTACCGTGTCTTTGGACAAGAAACAGTGCGGTAAGAATGCCGATTGCTAAAGGCATCAGCCATTTATTAAACATGGGTGTGGCAATACTCAGCCCTTCAATCGCTGAAAGCACTGAAATTGCTGGGGTAATAATGCCATCACCAAAAAACAGTGATGCACCAATAAATCCCAAGGCAATTAAATAGATTTTGCGATTATCTGCGATACGATTAGATCGTAAGTTCAGCGCCAGCAAGGACATGATACCACCCTCACCATTGTTATCTGCTCGCATGATAATGGTGACGTATTTAAAGCTGATGGTGAGCATCATGCACCAGAAAATCAGTGACAAGATCCCAAGCACGGTCGCTTCGGTGATGGCAATGTGTGCAGTCAGAAAACATTGGCGTAGGGCGTACAAGGGACTGGTTCCGATGTCTCCAAATACCACCCCTAATGCTGCGAGTGTGATCGCAGGTAACGCGGCTTTTTTTGCAGTACTTTGCATAGATTCGTCTTCAAAAATTTAGACACTATTTTTGCGCAATCATATCACTGTGAAATTTTTTTTGCTCTAAATCAATTGTTGCTTGGCAGAAATCTTTTTTTTGGTTATTATCCCACGCCTTGGTGAAGTGTCCGAGTGGCTTAAGGAGCACGCCTGGAAAGTGTGTATACGTTTATAGCGTATCGAGGGTTCGAATCCCTCTTTCACCGCCATATTTATTCCAACCTCATCCATTGGAAGCTTAAACGCCTAAACTGTAATGGTTTAGGCTTTTTTGTTGTCTTACTATTCACATTATCTTTATCTTTATCTTTATCTTTAGAAAAATACTTTTTCCTTACTTTGGGTAATACTCCAATTAATAGAATCAAAGAGAAAAATGTATTGGTTGAATACATTTTCCGTTTTGCAATTCGTAAAGAGTTGATATTGAGAATGATCCTACGCCACACTTAGGAGAGTCTCTAAGGCCTTGTAAAGTCATGCATATAATTCGACTGGTATTTCAGAGTTCCCACCTTTTCTTGAACGTATTGGTCGTTATCATAGTATTCCAATGATCAAATCTACAATTTAATTGATGGTTTTAACTTTTGTTCGTACGACTGGACTCAGTATGATGGAATAGGGCAAAATTGATTTTAAAACCAAATTATGGCGCATACCAGCTGAAAAAATGAAGATGGCTCAACCTCATATTGTTCCTTTATCTCGACAGGCAATTGAACTGATTGAAGGATTACGTCCACTTACTGGCAATAAACAATACGTTTTTTTATAATCACAGTACAGCTAAGCCAATGAGTAGTAACGCCTTACTCTGTGTAATACGAACAATGGGCTATAACGGCAAAATGACTGGACATGGTTTTCGTGGACTTGCCTCTACAACCTTACATGAACAAGGCTATATGCATGATGCAATTGAAATTCAATTGGCGCATAAGGTTGGTAATGCTGTGTCTCAGGCATATAACCATGCACAGCATTTAGAGTACCGAACAAAGATGATGCAAGAATGGTCAGATTTTATTGATGAGTTGAGGAACAAAACTACTTAAATCCGAAGACCAACTTATTAGATTGATGCTCTATTTGATAAAATAACTCATCATCAGGTGAGTTATTTTTATATCAACTTTATAGGTCCATATACCAAATGGTTTCACCCCAAGCATTATTCGGAATCTCTGGCATAACTTCACCTTGATTAAAATGACGCTTTTCCATATTGTTTGCTGGACTATACCAGTCACCTGATTGTGGGCAAACTTCGCCTGAAACACAACGTAAACGACTTAAACCATTTTCAGGATTTCCTTGTTCGTCTAAAGGTGTGTATTGGCTTCTAGCATAATCAACCAAGTCTTTTGGATAATAAGGCTTATCTCGATAACTACTGTCATCTATACGTAAAATAATTGTAACTGCTGCTGCTTCAAGTGACCAATAGCCTGGGAAAAAACTACTTTTATGTCGGTCATGATAGGGTTCTCGTTTACTTGCACCATACCATTCTTCCATATACTGAGACATCAACTTTGGTCGGTCTTCCTCTTTGGCTGCAAATACTTTATCTAGTTTTCGGTAAGGTAATTGCCTTAAATAAATATTAGATATATCTCTGTCTGGTAACCAAGGAGAGACTAACTTATCTAGCAAAGCATCTTGCTCATCATTTTCGTAAACCAAAATATCCATGATGGTTGGCAAGTGCTCAGGCTGAGCAAACAAGATTGCAAAACAGACTAATTGCAATGCTTCCCAATATTCATCGGTTGTCAATTCTAAATGAGGAACTAAATGCCCATCACACTCATTGCTTTTATGAAAATTGATATGGTATTTAGCTAGAATTTGAAGTGATTCAACAACTTTCGGGAAATATTTAGCAAGCTCTACAACATCTATTCCCGCCGAATAACTATATATAATTAGTTCCAAACTCTCTTTGAATAAAACATTTGATGCATTCATTAACCCTCCATAGTGATAACCATCTACAGATAAATTTTCATCATTAAGAGATTTAATCGTCTCAGGAATGCCATCTAGTGCAGATGAAACAACCATTTGGTAATCTTTATATTTTTGATATGGTTCTCTCTTTTGTATTTTCCAACTGCTTTCGTTAAGTAATGTGATCATTAAAACTATTCCATTAATGTTGTATCAGGTTGTAAAAGAATCTGTCAACATTATTGTCATTTTATCAAAAACCATATTATTTTAAAAAAATGCCCCGTAGGGCATCTTCTTACTCGGCCAAATACCAAATGGTTTCACCCCAAGCATTATTCGGAATCTCTGGCATAACTTCACCTTGGTTAAAATGACGCTTTTCCATATTGTTTGCAGGACTATACCACTCACCCGATTGTGGGCAAACTTCGCCTGCAACGCAACGTAAACGACTTAAACCATCTTCAGGATTCCCTTGTTGGTCTAAAGGTGTGTATTGGCTTCTGGCATAATCAACCAAATCTTTTGGATAATAAGGTTTATCTCGATAACTACTGTCATCTATACGTAAAATTACTGTAACAGCTGCTGCTTCAAGTGACCAATAGCCAGGAAATTGACTACTCTTATGACGGTCATGATAAGGTTCTCGTTTGCTTGCACCATACCATTCATCCATATACTGAGACATTAACTTTGGTCGATCTTCTTCTTTGGCTGCAAATACTTTATCTAGTTTTCGGTAAGGTAATTGCCTTAAATAAATATTAGATATATCTCTGTCTGGTAACCAAGGTGAGACTAACTTATCTAATAGAGCATCCTGTTCATCATTTTCGTAAGCCAAAATATCCATAATTGTTGATAGATGTTCAGGCTGGGCGAATAAGATGGAAAAGCTGACTAATTGCAATGCTTCCCAATATTCATCGGTAGTCAATTCTAAATGAGGAACTAAATGCCCATCACATTCACTACTTTTGTGAAAATCTAAATGAAAAAATTCTGCTTTTCTAAGAGCATAAATAACATTTGGAAAATATTCAGATAATACTTTTACAGGAACACCAGCTGAATAGCTAAAGAATTCAAGTTCTAAAGAAGCCTCAAAAAAGTGATTAGACGATAAATAAATTGCACCTTTGGGCTTGTCTTTTAAAAAATCTTTGTCATTTAATCTTTCAGCAATTGTTAGGGTTGATTCTAAAGCTTGCTTGATAGTGTATTCATAATCCTTGTACTTTTGATATGGTTCGCGTCTTAATGACTCCCAATCATTTTTGCTTAACAACTCCATACATGACTCTCTATTCAACTAAAATATTATCGGGTAAAAAAATTAGTGGCATCTGAATATTATGTGATTTACCTTTTGAACGATCATGTTGCTCGTATTGTTTTCCCGTTACCATATAAATTTCACGGTTATATATTGTTGGGTATGAAAAATTACGTAGAGCAATTATAATATTCGTAGATATAGTATTTTTATGTGTAGCGGAAACTGAGTTATCCACTTTTAATGAGGCTCCAATCCATTTATGACTCATCTGGCGACCTTTAGTCTTTGTGCCACCTAAACCAGCCTTACCTTTACCACCTTCCAAAGCACCTTCATTCTGAATAGAAGTCTCTGCACTGGTTGATCTTTTACCTAAACCTGAGTGTTCATCATACTCAGTCTTATCATCAAATATCTTGCCAATTTCAGTACGATTGCCTTCAATGGCATTCGCATCTGATTGAGCCATACCTGCTAAAAAAGAAAAATGACCAAAGATACTCCCCTTTGTTTCACCCACTAAATATTTACGACCTTTATGGCTTCCAAACCACAAATGATCTATACCAGTTTGGTTAGCATCTTGTTTACGTATGCGATCACCATTTGCATTACGCTTTAAACGATCATATTCTTCAATCAAACGACCTCTATCGTTGACTTTCCTTAAGGTTTTACGCTTTTCTTTAGAGTAATAATCAACAATATGTTCAGCAGGGACACCTGTAGACCAACGTTTTTTCTTTGCTTGACGTATTTCATTACTCTTTTTAGGTTTTGGTTTTGCTGAACTTTGCGTTGTCGGTGCTTTATCCTTGACTTGTTTAGGCGCACCACCTCGTTGTGGATTTGAAGGACGCTGAGCTGGTGGCGGTGTTGCCGCTCCTTTACCGCTCCCACTCCCCTTACCAGATCCAGTCGGCACTACTGGTCTTGCTGGGACTTGGTGACTTGCTTTTCCAACAGCAGTCGAAGGTAATGGTAGATGCATATTCAGCATTTGATTCACTGTTTTTTGGATTTCAGCAAATGCAGAGTTAATATATTTAGGAGCATCCTTTTTGACCTGTGTCATCATCTGGACAACTTCTTTAACTTTTGCCCCACCCATAACTTGTTTTGCTAACCAAGAATCAAGTATATCTATAAACTCATCTAACATCTTGTTTAATAATGCAAGGCACTCATTTTTCAACTTATTCCAATCCATTTCTTTGAGTGCTTTTTTAGGATCAATCTTGGCATATTTACGCATTGCATCAAATACACGCTCTGCATTTTGCCCATTTCTTGCTAGCTTAAAGCCTGCTTTGAATGCATCACCAAAACCAGGAATACATCCAATAAGTGTAATCACTAGATCTACCCACCCCATGACATTGGCAGGGGTTGCAGAAACAATAATAATGCCTTTAATGAGGTCACGTAGGTCAAATAGCTGTCCTACGACAGGAACGCAACCTAAGATCGCAGTCACAATAATCTGACTTGGTCCAGTACCACTACCATCAACTAAGCCTAAAAACCAAGTACCAACATCATCATCAGCTTTTTTTAGTTGTTGTTGAGAAACATGCGGTGGAGTAGTTCTGGTCGCATTTGCAGGTATAGAAGGTAAGTTAGCCATTAAATATCACCTTCTTGAAAATTACGCTCTGTTTCTGCCTCATCACCTGTTAACTCTTTGGAATGAGTATCTGTGTAAGATTTAGTTTCAGGATTAAATTCATTTTCTAATATATAGTCATCATAATGATCATGTGTAACATCACTACCATTTTGCATCTCTTCAATTTCATCATCAAAAAAATTATCTATTAAGAATGATTGATATGAATCTGTAAATGAAGCTCTGGCTGTTGAGGCCTCATCCTCAGATCTAATTTTCTGATTTAAAATTGGGTTTTCTAAGAGTTCTATGAAATGTTCAGGCTTTGTTCTTATATCTTCTCCGTATAAGATTTTTGCTTTTTTCCCAAGTTCTATATTTTCTATTTTCGCATATCCATTTTCATCTAATTGCCCTTTTTTGCTTGTTCCATCTTCAAATAACAACTCATAAGTTGCTTGTTTAACTGGCGATAGATCTTCATAGACGTAATTGAGTTCAATGAACCCCGAATTTTCCCCGATAACGGGTAAATAAGGTAATTGAGCTGAAATACTACTACCACTCACAAATTTGTGCTGTCCCGCCTTACTCTCAAACAAACCACCAGTCGTTGCAAACACGCCTGAACCATTGATCTTTAATTCTGAGGTATCTGCAACTAATCTAATCTCTTTAGGACTCGTAATATAGATTGTATCTTCAGTTGAAATGATTTGAATGCCCTTGCGTGCGATCAAATCCGCACCATCTCCCTGCGCCTGTATCTCAACTTTGCCTTTTCCTGCAAATAACCTCGCACCTTCCTGTGCTGCAAATAAACTGATTTTACTTTGTGCATGAGCTACCAAGTTCTTTTGCGTACTCAGGTTAATACTATCGCCTGCGCTATGGCTGATTTGTCCATCTGCTGAAAGGTGAACATCTTCATTCGTACTCAGTGCAATAGAATTTGGTGAAGTCAAAATCATTAAAGCTTGTTTAAATGCTTTTGACTTAGCTTCACTTTCTTGTTCGATTTGCTCAATAAACTGTTTTAGACCATCTAGCATTTCTAAAGGGTCAGTCTGTTGATTCTTGGCAACTTCACTTAAAGCTTTTGAATTATTCAAACTCGATTCAAGTTGTGATTTTGTTTCAGAGGCTTCAAGATGATCGCCACCTGCTGAGTCTTGCGAATAGGCAGAAAGCAATAAGCCTTGTTTGGCTCTGAGAGCTCCCCATTGATCTGTACGCAATTCAAAGCCTTCACCTCGTCCTTCGCTGGTGTCAGTTTCTTTAGGATGACTGAGATTACCTAGATTGAGTTGACTTACCCCATGACTACTCTGTAACTGACTGCTGATCTGGTTAGTTGTATCATCAAATCTGAGCTGATTATAGCCACTGCCTTGATATTCCTTACTTTTGATTCCTGCAAGTTTTTTGGTATCAGGCAGTTTGCCTTTGTTATCAAACTTGCTTGGATGACGTTGTGCTTCATGGATTCGCCCAACCACAAATGGTCGATCAAGGTTGCCATCAAAGAAGTCAATTACGACAATCTCACCAATACGGGGTAAAAATCGCGCACCATAGCCTTCACCTGCCCACGGGGTCAGAACATCAACCCAAGCCGAGTCGGTATCATTGTCATTAGAACCAGCACCACCATCATGGGTGTTGTCTTCATTACGGGTGAATAGGAAACGGACTTTTATACGCCCCCATTCATCCACATGAATTTCTTCTCCGCTTGGCCCAACGACTCTGGCACGCTGTGGTGATGCAACTGGTCGATGTTTTAATGGATTGTACTCTGGAGCAACCGCAATATTACGTCGCTGTAGGACTAACTCGTTAGTTTGGCGTTCATCACTATTGTTGGTAGAGATGTTGGTCATTTCCCAATTGCTTTGCTTAAGTAAAGTTTCAACTTGGTTGGTCAGGTCTTTTGGTAAATTGTTCTGGTTATAGAAGGTCTTAGATATAATGAGGAACTGTTTATCTGAAGAATCTTTTAGATCGATTGTCGGGTGTTCATTCAGCTCAAAAAAATACCCAACATGTGCATCTCGTACAGTTGAGGTAGCTGTAAATTGTTTGGCTTGTGAATCATAGTAGTTACTGAGGTTTTGGTTAAACTTTTCAATCTGGCTGTTGCCTGATTTGGTTGCACCATCTTCACCATTTAAGTCTTGTATCCATGCAGGACTAAAGTGCCATGCTTGTTCTAAACCCAAATTGGCATTGTCATAATTTTCACTATGTTGATGTTTGCTTTGAACTGAGCCAGCACCTTCTTCTGTTTCAAGTGCATCTGCTTGCCAACGTTGGATATGCACTGCGGTGGGTTGAATGGAACGTAATCCTGTAAATGCAGTGATGCTATCTTGCTTTTCTACAGCTGAACTCCGATGAAAACGGATGCTACGTCGATCCAGTGATTTAAATTGATTATTGTCATCGATTAAGCGTAGCTTTTGTGCTTGAATTTGCTCATTGAAATTGGAAACTTTAAGTTGTGCTTCATCAATTAAAGTATTAATGCCTTCCGAGGCTAGCAATCTTTGAATGAATTCGCTATCCAATTCATTATTCTGCATAATGAATGGTCTTACATCATAGTCTTTGGTTAAGCCACTTTTATCCAAAGTTAGGCTTGAAGCAAACAACGGGCTTTTTTCTCTCCACTCCTGAAAGATCAAATCCACGATTTGCACGACAGACTTTGCCATAAACACACGACTGTTTCTACGATATTTCCACAGTGCTGTCGGGTCTTCTACCGTGAGACGATAAATTGTAAGAGAACCATCGCTTGCGCCAGAATCAGCCTTTGTCACAACCCCTGAAATTCGATTTAGTTCTGATTTATCGTTGACGATATCAATTGCGACTTGAGAACCAATAAACTGCTTTAATGGAATTTGAGAGCTGGTTGAAAGGCAAATGAGTTGTAAACTCAGACCTACATTAAGTTCATGTGTTCCATCAATACGTTGAAGGAAAACCTGATTATTCAGTGAGCTATTGCTGAACTGTAAATGTATTGCACGCTTTTTTGCAATAAGACCTAATTGCTCCAAAGCGGCATAAATATTGTTAGACATAGTTTATTATTTGATTTTAGATTGTGATCTATTTTACTCAAAAACTTAATAATCTGTCTATACAGAGTTGTCTGTGATCATTTTTAATACGACAATTTATGTCTCATTTTGTTTCAGCTTTTTGAGCACTCTTAAAGCATGCCTTACTTGCCCTTGGGTCATTTGATATTTGTTTTGTAACTCGACATGGCTTAGCTGTTCCAAATCTGCTTGATGTGCTCTAACCCAAACAATAGCTAAAGGTTTTTTGGGGATATTGAGTAGCTTTTTTAAATCTATCCTTGCCCATTTGATTTGTGATTGTGTGAGATTAAAATTTTGAGCAATCTCCTTAATAGTCAAATCATGACTTAATAAAGCGTGTTGATTGTCTAATAACCATTGTTTTCTCTCTGCACTTTTTTGTTTTAATTTTTCGGCTGTTGTCGGAAGGTTCTGCTCCATACACATTTGTTTATGAACTCTTGTTGCAGTAGAGACAGCAATATCCATGGCCCCCTTAACTCCCCCCTTTTTAATCTGTGGCTTATTTACTTTTTGACCTAGTGTAAAAGAGGCTCTAGAGGCTCTACAAGATACTTTGCATTGAGGATAAAATTTAGCACATAGACGGCTATGTTGCACATAGATTTAAGAGTTAATACTTTCCCAAGTAATTAAAATTTAAGGTATCACGTAGATATGAGGTCTGCCTAATTCAGTAAATTTATTCAATACCACTACACATGCATGAATTTAATTGACCCAGCTTTCAAAGTTTCTTGCCCTCAGTTTGTCGCCTAGTAATTTAACGCAGTGCGTCTTAGTTCCCACTAAACTTCCTAAGTGGTAGCCTGATCATTTTTCTATATCGTCCGGCCTAAATGCTTTACTTTATCGAGTAGCACATTACGTTTCATCGAACTTATTCCAGTATCTTTCCATGACTTTCCATTCTTCCTTTGTGGAATAATCGAAACAATATAAACAGCAATATAATGTATTTAAAAATCAATCTAAAATAGGAATAAATAATAAAAGCTATCTAAGAATTTCAATAATTTAAAAATCTAATATCCAATTAATTTCTAATTTAAACCTACAACAATTCACTCCTATGTTTTTCTGACAAACAACTCTCTTGATAATCCATTATTTTAGAATTTCCTTCTAAAAACAATTTTATTTTTTTATAATCTAAATCCTTATTAATGTTTAATGAATAATAACTACCACCAACAAACCCAACCCAGTTTATACTGTACCCCTCGATTTCTTTTAAAATTTTCTGCACAATTATAGGATCATAATTAAAGAAGACGATTCTTATAGTAGAGTTCTCTGATGTCTCTAATAAATTCTCAAAATATAGTTGTTCATCATCTAACTTTTCTACTAAAAGAATATCACCTAAAGCCAAATTAGGTGCATACAAAGGAATATTTTCAATAACATATTTATCCAAACCAATCTTACGACCAAATACAATCTCTTTAGATAAAATATTATCCACATTATAATAAGGAACTATAATTTTTTCTACATCCATCTAATCAGACTCAATTAATTTAAAAATCCATTAAAAAATAAAACCGATAAAATAAACATTTTATTCTAGAATATTTATTCTATTAAAATTGAACACCATTTCAAATAATAATTATCAGCAACTTCATTCGGGAACCGACTTGTAAATTATACAAATCGGTTTCTATTTATCTAACACCTCAACTATAAGTTTTGGACTGTGTTGAAAGCATAGAACTTGTCATACCGATTGGCGTTACGGATATGCTGGTCGGTTTCTATTTGTATAGCGCCCAACTACTCATCGCAAACAGCTTTTGATAAAAACACTTCACTAAACCTCAGCACAGTAGAACTAATAATAGATCTATATAAAAACTCTTTGTTTCAACCTATAACATTATTTAATGCTTTTCAGCTTATCTAAACTTGATCGCTAGCTTGAGCGGTAACATGATCGCTTAGAATTGCATCTAGTCATATTTCTATAGCGCGACCAGACCCTCAATTTAACCATAACACTCTAGGCGAAATAAAAAACAATCCTTTATCTCGACTCAGTTGGCATCACAACATCCGCAGACTGACACACCTCTTGCCATTTTAGCTTAAAATCATTAATCGCTTTTTGTCGGGTTAAAGGTATCTGATAAATTGGGACACCCTTTGCATCGTCAATCATACCTTTTAACAATACCTGTTCTTTTGCAGACAATGCTTCAGGATTAAAATCAACATCATCTAACGACAAACCGTTTTGACGTAACTGCATTAACATTTCGGAGGTCTGTTCAAGTAACTGACATTCTTTAGGAGCTTCAGCATGTGCGGCAGAAACCAATAATAATAAAATACTGAATCGTTTCATTCTCAATTGTTCTAGTTTTTACTTAACTTAGTTATACGATATTTGAGCTCTTTTTTGAAGCAAATAGATACATATCCACTCAACTAAAAAGACAATTGACTATTTCAATTCCAACTTTCTTGAATTAGTATCAAGTGAAAAGAACTTCTAGCACGATTCAAAGGAGGTGAAATACAAAATAAAAATCATATAGATGTAACGTTCTCTTAAGATAATCATGATGCGGTACTTATTAGCGATTCAAACAAGTTAAAAGCATAAAACTGCTATTCGGGAGTGACAATGAATAACAGCGCCAATTATGTAAGACAAGTCAAAAATGCTAAACGTGGTGGATACACCCCAACTATTGCCAAAGATGTAAATAAGCATAAAATTCAGAAAGCTATCCAATTGATTGAGCAATGGAGAAAACTCGCAAACGAATTGAAACCCCAAATGCAAATAGATATGGCAATCACCCTAGAAGAATGCGCACAAGATCTGGATCATATTTTAAGGAGAAAATAAGTCTATATTTCAAAACTGATAAAGATTTATTGATTTAACCCCCAAATACTCAAGGCTTACCCCTCCGTAAGCCTTTTTAGTCGGAAGCTTAAAGCGATTATTAATCGTTGCTCTAGTTGTCATTACTCTAATCGCCGTTACTATTTTGTCTACCTGCAAGTTAAAAGCGATAAAATCCTTTGCTCTCTAAAAATCTAAGCATTCATAGCACACGACATTATCAGCTTCTGACCAATACCCGATCGCTAAGACTATAAATATTAAAGATTATTCAATTGTTTATTTTTTGGCTTGCAATCTTATAAATATTCTGTAAAATTCTCGCCACGTTGCCGGCATAGCTCAGTTGGTAGAGCAACTGACTTGTAATCAGTAGGTCCACAGTTCGAATCCGTGTGCCGGCACCATTTTTACTTAGCCTCGCTTTTTTAGTGAGGCTTTGTTGTTTTTGGCTTATGTATTTTCTTATAATTTTTTGATCTGTTTGATAGCGTCGCAAATAATAAAAATTATGTTTTGACTGCGTTGAGCTGTATATATCGAACAATTCCCTCTTCAAATAACCTTTGACAAAGTTTTGCGGTCATTTGTATTTTGATTTGATCTAGCCCTCCACGCTCCGTTTTCGCTCTTGTCGCAATATATTGACTAAAACCAGCCAATACTGCTGTAGAGAGATCTTCTAGCGCGATTTGCTCAAGACCATGCTGTTGCAGGGCATGATTGATTTGAGTCGCGGTCATCAGTGATTTTAAATCGACATCAGCGGCTTTAAGTAGCCATTTATATTTCATTTTTTGTTTTGAATTTAAAACTGTGTCTGAAAGCATCAACGTATGAAAACCCAAACGACCTTTTGAATTTAAAATTGGGACGACTGAATTTAAAAATAAATTTAAATCGCTATGGTAAGCCGCATCAATACACAACACCACATCAAAAGGTTGCGTCAATAAAAGCGCATTTAAATTTAAAAAAGATTGGCAGTGAATCGCCTTAATTTGCGGGAGTTGTTTTTGAATTTTATCGACACACTGTTGTTGTAACTCAACCGCCTCTAAATCTTGAATTTGGTAGTGTTCTAACCAGTATTTTAAACTGGCACCTTGACCACAACCTAAATCCAGTACCCGATCATGTTGATTAAGCTGTACCGCTTGTGCAAGTCGTTCAGCAAGTTGCTGACAGGCTTGAGGGTAAGAGGATGTAGTCTCATCCCAATACCCTAAGTTAGTCCAAGCACACTCAGCAGAATCTCCTAACATTTTTGCATCGATTGCATATTTATGTTTTGGAAGTTTTTGCTGAATCACTTGAAGCCATTTCATTTTAAATCATTCACTTATTCAGTTATGAATTCATTAAACTTTATATGAATTCACTGGGCTTTAATAGCCAAGTTGCGGAGCCACCTCAACTTTAGGTTTTAATCCTACAAATGGCAATGGTGCACCAAAAATTTCTGCGATATGCATTGCAGAAGTTACCGCAGATTCAAGAATTGGCAAACCATCACATGACCATGAGCCACAATAGAATACTTTACGATTAGCGACTTTATGACGCGCTTGCAACTCAATGTTCAATGCTACTGTTTCAGAATCCACCACAGCACGGGTTAAGGTCACTGTAGAAATGACTTTCTTCGGATCGATGCTGGTCACAGGACGCCATGTTTGGAACACTGGAGATTTACCCACCAGACTTGGTTCAATCGAGTTCAGCCAAACTGTGAATTGTTGTTTGGTAAATTTACGGTCCATCATATAACTCAATACAGCCCAATCTTTACGATTTGGCGGCATCACTGATGCATCGGTATGCATAACCAACTCGCCTTGCTCAAACTTAAATTTTTGCAATAAAGCAATATCGTCAGCAAATTGTTGTTTATTTAAAAAGTTTTCTAATTTATTGGTCGGTGTTGCAACCACCACACGGTCAAATTGAAATTGCTCACCATGTGCATTTTCAACCAGAACAGCACTACCCTGTTCATCAACTTTGGTAATTTCAGAACCGCTATGAATATCAATACCTTCAATCAATTTATCGACAAAAGCAGGCGTTCCACCGTGTAAACGTAATAAAGCATCACCATCGGTTAATTGCTTTAAAAAGATTAAGAGCGGTTTTGCAGGCCATTCACCAATGGTTTTAGGGTCACAGGTGCAAATGGTATAAAGCACAGGCATTACTGCACCATGCCAAAATACTTCTTCAATGTCATTGTGATTGATAAAATCAGCAAGGGTAATGTCTTGATTTTTAGATTTAAAAAATTGAGAAATGGCGGTTTTAAGCTGCAACATCCCTTTGACTAAACGCCAACCATACTGCTTAATCCCTTTACGGTTATTGATAATGGGGAAATTACCAATACGGGTGCGTGATGTGGTCAACCAAGTTTCTGTTTTATCTTCAAATAACCAACTGCATGCCATAAAGGTACGCACTGGAAAGGTTTTTATACCGAGGTGTGTTGCAAGGCTCAGTGTATTTTTCCATAAATGCTGATTCATCACGCGCAAAGGTGCATCAATCAAACCACCTTCAAACTCAATGCTGTGACTATCCATACCACGACCAGGTAATGCTTCGAAGATGGTAATGTTATGACCTGCATCTTTAAGAATTCTTGCGGTGGCCAGGCCAGCCATACCACTACCAATCACTGCAATATCCAAAGTTATTATCCGTGCGTAACCATTTTTTTTATTATGAGCTATAGCCGATTAAATCGCGGTATTAAAAAGTTCCAGTTTTAACTTTTTTTGTTGGAAATTTTTTAGGAAAAATCTCCATTCCTCGGTGTTTATTTAATTTTAGTGGTTTTAGACCAAGCTCTTGTGCGACACCCTGCTTATACTTGATTGATATTTATATATATAAAAAAATACTGTTAAAAACATACAGATAATTTAACTATTTATTAAAAAAACATTTACAAATGCCAATTTATTGATTATTATTTACAGCATAAAAACGATAAATAATTCACATTTACAATAAAAACAAATAATTATGACAACACACACAATAAAAGAAACTACAGCATAAAAAGGATCTCTATAGTGTGGAATAGAGATCCTTTTTTTTACTTTGAATTTGCTTTTTAAGCAGATCAATTGCACCACTTGTAAAATGACGGCATACAAAAAACACTAAAACAACGGATATAAATTAACCAAATGAAATATATTGTGCTTTACTTCACATTTTTAATTAATTATGATGCGCGAATAACAAAACAACCCAATCAAAACAAGACATAATCATCTAAAGAAAAAACTACAGCGTAAGAGAGCTTCTGTTCGATAAGAGCAAAGCTCTTTTCTTTTTTTAAATTTCTGACCTTTTTGGTGCTAAAAATTTTACATATAAAAAAAGCGGATTTTACAATCCGCTTTTTGACTTCTCGATATCTCATACATGGCTGAACTCATAGACTAAAGACATGCAAGGTATCCGTTATACACAAATACCTATCATCAAAATCAACTAAGCTTCCGCTACAATTTCACCAAATTTGCCATTATTGAAATCGTTAAACGCTTGCACGATTTCTTCTTTGCTATTCATTACAAATGGACCATAGCCTTGGATTGGCTCATTCAGTGGTTTACCTGTAAGGACCAAAAACTTAGCATCTTGCACCGCTTCAAGTTGAATTGCTGCATCGCCATCTTTTTCAAACATGACAATCGAGCTATCAAGTACCTTTTGTGTACCATTGAGTAGCATTTCACCTTCGAGTACAACCACCAAAGTATTGTGGTCAACTGGCACATGAATAATTTGCTCATGACCCGCTTTAAGCTGACCATCCCAAACATTGACCGGACTAAAGGTTGAAGCAGCACCTTGTTGTTCAGCATATTTCCCAGCAACCACACGTAAGTGACCTGCATCATCATCAAAATGAATCACAGGAATATCTTGCGCAGAAATTGCTTGATACTTAGGTTGGGTCATTTTATCTGCTGCAGGTAAATTCACCCATAGCTGAACCATTTCAAAGATTCCACCTTTTTCAGTGAATTCATGTGAATGGAATTCTTCATGAACCAAGCCTGCGCCCGCAGTCATCCATTGCACATCACCTGTTTTAATGGTTCCACCTCCACCATGGGAGTCTTTATGAGTAACTTCACCTTGATAGGCGAGTGTCACTGTTTCAAAACCACGATGTGGATGTGAACCTACACCGTGCTGTTCATGGCTAGGTGCAAATGTATAAGGCGCTGCATAATCCAATAATAAAAAAGGACTAATCGCTTGACCTAAACGATCATAAGAAAACAAGTTTTTTACAGGAAAGCCATCACCGACCCAATGCATATTTTGATTGCGGTATACACCAATAATTCTTTTCATCTCAATACTCCTATCTCTAGGCTTTAATATGAATCCATTTTAGGTTTTTTAAAGTGATCAATACAGCAATCTACCAATACGCTGAATCCCAAATATAGGATATTCAATAGCGACGGCACAGCGTAGTTTTTAATCAATCATCTTATTTATGAGATTATTAATCTCAGTTTATAGGCTTAATTATCATGATTAAGCCACGTAACATGAAATCCATGCAAAATAATTTGTTTTGTATTTAAGCACAATTTAAATTTTAGTGACTTCAAGGATATAAAAAATGGGAAAACCTTACGTTCGTTTAAACAAAGATGATGCTGCGGTATTGTTAGTCGATCATCAAACTGGATTACTTTCTTTAGTCCGCGACATTGACCCAGATAAGTTTAAAAACAATGTTTTGGCGCTGGCTGCGGCGGCTCAATATTTTAACCTTCCCACCATTCTGACCACCAGTTTTGAAGATGGCCCCAATGGTCCACTGGTACCAGAGTTAAAAGCGCTTTTTCCAGATGCGCCTTATATCGCTCGCCCTGGTCAAATCAATGCTTGGGACAATGAAGACTTTGTCAAAGCAGTAAAAGCAACAGGGAAAAAACAACTGATTATTGCGGGTGTTGTCACCGAGGTTTGTGTTGCCTTTCCTGCACTTTCTGCCCTTGAAGAAGACTTTGAGGTCTTTGTGATCACCGATGCTTCTGGAACATTTAACCCGCTGACACGTGACTCAGCTTGGGACCGTATGAGCAATGCAGGTGCACAATTAATGACTTGGTTTGGTGCCTCATGTGAGCTACATCGCGATTGGCGTAATGATATTGAAGGTTTAGGTACGCTATTTGGTAACCATATCCCTGACTATCGTAATCTGATCAACAGCTACACGCAAAACACTTCTCAAAAATAAGACAATCGTTGTCGCTAGGAATGTAAGTCTTTGCATTCCTCGCTTTTGTTTGTGCATTTTATTTGTACAAATTTTAAAATATTTTCCTATTAATGATACTATTTTATCATCACTACACCTGAGATGAAGCTGTGCACTCTTTTGATGATTACTATTATTTCTATCTGGTGGTAAAACATGGTGGATTTAGTGCTGCAAGTGAAGCCAGTAATATCACCAAGTCTAAACTGAGCCGACGTATTCTGGATTTAGAAGCCAAATTTAATGTGACTCTGATTCAACGCTCGACACGGCATTTTAAAGTCACACCACTAGGACAAGAATTCTTTGAGGAGTGTGCAAAGATTATTGAACAGGCGGATAATGCCCAGAATGTCTTATTAAAACAAGAAATTGAATTACAGGGTCTGATTAAAATTAGTTGCCCGCCGGTGATGATGGAACATCAAATTCGACCAATTCTAAATCAGTTTTTAAAAAAATATCCCAAAGTTCGGGTTGAATTAGCACTCACCAGTCGACGTATCGATGTGCTGCATGATGATATTGATTTGGCCATTCGTACTAACTTTTCAAGCAATGAAGACTCCAGCATTATCGTTAGAGATGTGATTAAAACCACGCACTGTTTAGTGATTAGTCCTGAACTTTTAGGCGATCGTGAAATTCAACATGTCACAGAACTTTGTGAATTTCCAACCATTGTATTAGGTACAGATAAACAGCACTATCATTGGCATTTACATCATATTCAGCAACGAGAAGAAATCGATATTCCGTTACAGCCTCGGGTCAAAAGCAATGACTTAATGGGTGCGTATTATGCGGTACTCGATGGCTTAGGTATTGCTGATCTTCCATATTTAACGGTAGAACGAGACATTGCTTCAGGGCGTTTAATCCATCTGTTACCAGAGTGGTGTTCCAATATCGGTGTTGTACAGTTGGTCTATGCATCACGCAAAGGTCAACGCTTAGTCATGGAAAAATTAATTGAAGATTTAGTTGAAGGTATTCGTGCCTATGCACCTAAACACGATGGTTATATTTTATAAAGCCAAGCGAACAATAAAAAAACCAGAAGTTAAACTTCTGGTTTTTCAATTCTAATCCTAGGCAATGATTAGATTTTACCGATCAAATCAATTGAAGGTGCAAGTGTTGCATCGCCTTCTTTCCATTTTGCAGGACATACTTCACCTGGGTGTGCGTGCACATATTGTGCTGCTTTCACTTTACGCAGTAATTCTTGTGCATCACGTCCAATGCCACCGGCATTGATTTCAATAATTTGAATTTTACCTTCAGGATCAATTACGAAAGTGCCACGATCTGCAAGGCCTTCAGCTTCAATCAACACTTCAAAGTTTTTTGCCAAAGCCCATGTTGGATCACCCACCATTGGATATTGGATCTTTTTGATTTCATCTGAGTTGTCATGCCATGCTTTATGGGTAAAGTGTGTATCGGTAGAAACTGAGTAAATTTCTACGCCCATTTTTTGGAATTCAGCATAGTTATCTGCTAGATCGCCTAACTCTGTTGGGCAGACAAAAGTAAAATCAGCAGGATAGAAAAATACCACAGACCATTTACCCAAGAAGTCTTTTTCAGACACTTCGATAAATTCACCGTTTTTATATGCAGTTGCGTTAAATGCTTTAACTTCAGTATTGATCAAACTCATTTGGTCTTCCTTCAATAGGTTTCAGGGATTGCTTATCTGTGAAATCACTATACGAAATATTATTAAATCGGTAAAACTGGAGTTTTTAATAAAAATAATCGGTTTTATAGATTTATTTTTTCCAATCTGTTGGCTTGGTTTGATCGAAAATATTATTTCAAACTTTGCTTGACCTTTCACCGTTTACTCTATAGATTTTCTTTTTGAGTGGACTTTAAAAAATGACGTTCTCAATTCTTTTGGAGCAATTCCAAAACCTTCCTTTTGGTACAGACGCTTTTAAACAACTGAAAATAAACTGTGAATCTCAAATTGCTCATTCTGAGGCTGATTTTGAGAAAACGGCAATTTTTATGATTTATGGTTTTGCCAAGAACTATGTTTTACTCTATGAAGATCAAGCCATTACTGCTGAATTTGCGGCAAAAGCAAAAAACCAATTGCTAGGCTATATGCAGCAACTGGACACAGCAATTCAAACTCAAGATCGTGCAACCATTCTTAATCACTTAAATCAAGTCACAGCGCACTATATGCAAAGCTCACGAATTTTTTAATCATAGCATCGTAATTCAACAAGCTTGATTATTCAGCCTTGTTGTTGCTGATATACGCTTTCTAAACTGCACCAAGCCGCATGTGCCAATGCTGCTTGGTAAACTTTTGGCGTGGCTTTCACTTTACCTGACAACCATGCCCGACAATAACTTTCTGTCGATCCAACCATAAATGACAATAATAATTCATGGGGAATGTTCTTGATCACCCCATAATCGGGTTGCTGTTTCATCCAAGCCAGTAAGTGCTGATTACGTAAATGATTCTGCTGTTTTAGCTGATCCCGCTGAGAACTTTTAGAAATACTAAAATTGGCAGTATATAAAAATCTGGCGAAATCAGGATAGTCCATGACCCAGTCTATATAACTTGCTGTCATCACTTGGATACCCTGCTGTAGACTTTGTGCAGACAATAATGCTTGATCACGGCGTTCTGCTTGGTCTTCTATGGCTAAAATATACAGGGCTGCCACTAAACCTTCTTTATTTTTAAAATGGTGATAAATCGCTCCCACACTGGTTTGCGCACGTTCACGGATCATTTCTATTGTTGTTGTTTCAATCCCATATTCTAAAAAACAGGCTAATGCTTCCGTTAAAATCACACGTTTTAATTCTGCACGACGTCCACTATAACGACGTTCCAACAAACTTTGATTATTCATGTACAGCCTTTGATTTTATTTAAGCATTTTCTATATGACATTTTACGCGATTCAAATCGTCTGTCGAGCCAATAACAGAATTTAATTCTGTATTAGAATAATATTCTGTAAACTAAATAAGGAATACAACAATGAGCCAAACCCTAAAACTGTGGAATAGATTTAAAAATAAGCCCGCTGGCAAATGGACATTTTCAAAATTATTGTGCTTAAAAGCGCCTTATTTCAGCAGTATCTCACCTGTTTTTGAACGACTCGAAGCGAATTATGCTGAAATTAAAATCAAAAAACACCGTGCTGTACTCAATCATATTGGTACAGTCCATGCAATTGCCATGTGTAATATGGCTGAACTTGCTGGCGGAACCATGACCGACGTAACTGTGCCTTCCACGCATCGTTGGATTCCCAAAGGGATGACTGTTGAATATTTAAAGAAGGCTGAAACTGATTTAATTGCGATTGCCACGCCTGTTGAGCGCAATTTTCAGTGGAATCAAGGTAGTGATTATTTGGTCAATGTGGAGGTCAAAGACACGCAAAATAATCTGGTGTTTAAAGCCGTGATTACCATGTGGGTTTCTGCGAAAAAGTGATTGTCTAAAACCAAATCATGAAGTTCATAAAAAAACCCTTTGTTTTCACAAAGGGTTTTGATAAAGCTTGACCGTTTTTATCAATTAAAACGGTAAGTCATCATCCAAATCCGCAGGGGCAGCAGTAGGTGCTGATGGTGCAGCTGCAGGTTTAGGCGATTGAAAACCTTGGTTTACATTGTTTCCGCCATTGCCATAGCCACCTTGTGGATTGGCATTGCCGTAACCACCGCCTTGATTACCTTGATTCGCATAACCGCCACCGCCTTGGTTGTTGTTAAAACCACCTTGCTGGTTGTTATTGAAACGTGGTTGGTTATAACCACCATTGTCAGCAGCAGCGCCTTCACCTTGTTGACGGTTGTTATCAAGCATCTGCATTTGTTCGCCACGAATTTCAGTGGTATAGCGCTCTTGACCATTTTGATCCGTCCACTGACGGGTACGTAAAGAACCTTCAATATAAACTTTTGAACCTTTACGTAAATACTGCTGTGCAATCTCACCTAAACGGTTGTGCAATACAATACGATGCCATTCCGTTTGTTCTTTTCTTTCACCGGAATTTTTGTCTGTCCAAGATTCACTTGTCGCAATTGAAAATTGAGTGAGAGAACCCCCATTTGGGAAAGTTTTAGTCTCAGGATCACGACCTAAAGTACCAACTAAAATAACTTTATTTACACCACGCATTAGATGTTATCTTCCTATTCGATTCTATGTTTTACTTTATAAGAGTTATGTTTAAATGGCTACCTCTTTCCCAAACAACTGCGTTAAATGTTGTCGCGCAGCATCATCAATTTGCTGTTTATCAACTTTTATATACGCAACTTGCTGGTCAGACATAACCACAACTTCCTCAATACCACGAATTGACAACAACTGAGAAGTCCAATTATCGGTTTGTTTATCCTCAGGCAATCGTAATACGATTGATGTTAAATATCGTGGTTGAGCTAGCCCAAAACTAATGAGCAACCAAAGTATAGCAATAGCTGATAAGACACTCCAACCCATTGTTGTATTATTGAGCAAAATTAATTGTCCACCGAGTGTGCCACCAAAAAAAGCCCCTAAAAATTGAGCACTTGCATTGACACCCATCGCTGTTGCTTTGGATTGAATCGGTGCTGCTTTAGACAACCATGAAGGGAGTAATGCTTCCATGACATTAAAGGCAATAAAGAACAATCCAAGGCCTAACAACAAGATATATTTGGATTCATAACCAAAAATCAGAACAACTAATCCCGCTATAATTCCTGCAATTGCCGTTAGAAAAATGCTGCGCATTTTACGGTATTTTTCAGCCAGAATAATGCTCGGAAATGCAAAGAACAGACTGATGACCAACAAAGGCAAATAAACAATGCCATGTTGCGCCAAAGGGATTCCGGCAAAATTGATCAATTGAGAAGGCACATAAACAAACATTGCGGTAAGCAATAAGTGCAGCGCAAAAACTGAAACATGTAGACGATTTAAATCGCCCATTTTTAAGACTTGTTTGAGCTGATACAGATAACCTTGTTTAAAGTTTTTATGATGGCGTGTGGTTTTAGGCACCATAAACAACATGAGAATTGCCAATAATCCCATAATTGTTGTCACCCAGAATAGTCCTGAAATCCCCACCAAACTGGTGAGCCAAGGCCCTAAACTAAAAGCCACAACAAAAGACAATCCGATACTCATGCCCATCACAGCCATGGCTTTGGTTCGATTCTCTTCACGGGTGACATCTGCCAACAAAGCCATAACAACCGCAGATACAGCCCCAGCGCCAGCAATCGCACGGCCAATAATGACCCCATAAATGGTTTCAGACATTGCCGCAACAGCACCACCCAAAGCAAACAGCAGTAAGCCAAAAACAATCAAAGGTTTCCGACTAAAACGATCTGCCCATAAGCTAAAAGGAATTTGCAGAAGTGCTTGGCTGAGGCCATAAACGCCGACCGCTAAACCGATCAAAGCAGGTGTGGCATACTGATAAGACTGACCAACCACCGCAAACACAGGGATAATCATGAACAACCCCAACATGCGTAAAGCAAAAATACTACTTAATGCAAAGGTCGAGCGGCGTTCTAAAGGATTCATCATATCTACTGGCTTATCAAAACTGGCGAGCTAATTATCAAACACATCATCGCATATTGTGGCAACTTTGTGGAAACATTGAGCATAAAAAAGAGCACTGTTAAAGTGCTCTTGTATTGTAATCTCTTTTCTTAAAAAAGGATTAACTCTGTTGTTCAATTCGCTTGTTATATTGAATCGATGCAATCACTGCCCAAACAATAAAGGCAACACCAATCAAACCCGTTACCACTTCAGGTACATGTAAACCTGTACCACTCGCAATCATGATAAATGCCAAAGCACCAATGGCATAATGCGCACCATGCTCAAGGTAGATATAGGCATCAAGTGTACCTTTATCGACCAAGTAAATTGTCATTGAACGAACAAACATCGCACCAATGGCTAAACCAAGCATAATGATGACAACATCAGAGGTAATCGCAAATGCACCGATCACGCCGTCAAAACTAAACGATGCATCTAAGACTTCTAGGTAAATAAAGCCACCAATACCCGCTTTGATCACACCTGTAGGTGCACCATTGGCATCATGACCCACAGCATTGCCGTCTTCATCTACTTCTGGCTCGCCACCCAGTAAATGACTGAGTACTTGTACACCGATATAAATCACGATGCCCCAAATACCTGCCATTGTGACCACAAGGCGTTTCGCTTCATCTACATTTGCAGCCATAATCAGCAATGCCACTAAAGCAAGGAATACCGACATTGCTGGTACATTGGCCAAGTTGGCTAAACGCTTTTCAATCCATTTAAACCAATGGGTATCTTTGCCTTCATCCAAGAAAAAGTTTAAAAATACCAACAACAAGAATGAACCACCAAAAGCAGCAATTTCAGCATGATGTGCCAATAATTTTTCTGAGTATTGAATTGGATCATTTAATGCCATTTTCACAACATCAAACATGCCCATATCCGCTGTGACTGCAACAATCACAACAGGAAATACCAGTCGCATACCAAATACAGCAATCAAAATACCAACGGTTAAAAAGATCATTTTCCAGAAATGATCCCAATTACGCAGCACAGATGCATTTACAACAGCATTGTCAAAAGACAGAGACACTTCCATAACAGCAAGAATTGCCGTAATGGTCAGTGCAGAGAGCATGGCTTGCACGCCTGCATTTGGACCATGGGTAAAGCCCCAATATGCAGAGATTGCCAAACACACGATCGTAAAAAATATTGAGAAACCAAAATGTTTCATCATGGGAATTCGACCTACGGAGAATAGTTTTTGAATCAGAAAACTGAAATAAAAATCGCGTTTTTAATGCGCACATTATGACGACTTTTTCACATTTATCCAAAGTTCTTTGTCATATTTTTATGCAAATACAATCGAATTTTCTGCATTCAAATACCTAAAGCAATTTAGAGTTGCTATAGTCTTGCAAACTGAAATCATTTTATAACTTGAATCATTGCATAGGAAAATGACATGTCTTTTTCTCAAGACGTATGGCAACGTAATCTTGCTTTATATAACAAAACTTTAGCTCTTCCATTTAATCAAGAACTTGCGACAGGCTCATTAAACAAGGAAGCTTTTTGTCATTATGTGATTCAGGATGCGCATTATCTGGTGGCTTATGGTCGTGCATTGGCTGTCTGCGGTGCAAAAGCATTTGATGCTGACGATATCATCCAATTTACCCAAGGTGCGAAAGAAGCGATTGTGGTTGAACGTAGCCTACACGATGGATTTATGAAAGATTTTGGGATTAGCAAAGCTGACTTTGAGAATACCCCGCTTACCCTTGCCTGCCATCACTACACTGCTTTTTTAACTGCGACGGCTTGGTCTGAAAGCTATCCTGTGGTTTTGGCTTCGTTACTGCCTTGCTTCTGGATTTATGCAGAAGTTGGAAAAGATATTGTGAGTAAATCTATTGACAATAATCCATATCAAGCATGGATCGATACCTATTCAGGTGAAGAGTTTAACGAAGCAGTTAAAAATGTTTTAGCAACGATTGACCGTATTGCAGAACATTGCGATGCAGATACCCTTGAGAAAATGCATAAAGCCTATACCAAAGGCGCTGAATTAGAATGGTTGTTCTGGGATAGCGCTTATCATCAAAGACAGTGGTTGGGCTTAGATCAGTAATACAATTTTATTGAAAATTGCCGATGTAGATAAAGATGAATAATTAAGCTACTTCATATATCACATCTACAGCTATCCCTCATAAAACTGAGGGATAGCTTCAATAAAAAAGAGTGCCAAAGCACTCTTTACTCGCAACAGAATAAATTAAAACGCTATTTTAAATTTATCTGATAAATTGCTGTACTGCCACTGACTTCATTGCCCACAATCAACATAGGTTTTGAATTTGGTGAATCTTTGGCAGAGACAAACGTCAGTCCTTCAGGACCTAAATCACTTTTCTCAATCAGAATCTGTTTACCATCCTTGTTTAAGATCGGCTGACCTTTGGCATCTTTATAAACCTGATCCTGTTTAAAGGTACGATTATTAAAATACTGTATAAACACAGGCTTTTGTGGATTGCTAATGTCGTATACCATTATCCCACTTTGGCGCTCTAAGCCGATAAAGGCAAAGGTTTTTTTACCAATCGTACCCAGCGCTAAACCTTCAGGCTCAGGCCCTTTATTGTCACTTCGGTCATCAAAAGCCGCCGCTTCATGATCACTATTAAAATAATTTGGAAATAGCTCAGCAACTTTACGCTCAAACTCACTGCCTGAATCCCAAACTAACTTACCTTGTGCATCCCATATACTGAAAGAACGTGCGCCATAGCTATAAAGTTTACTATAGGTCAATAATCCATTGGCATCCAATTTTGGTGAGCCATCCGTGTTGGTTTGATAACCCATATTCCAAGCAATGTTTAAACGTCCTAATTGTGTATCATCACGGCACATGCCCGGATCAGTCGCTGTTGCACCACAATAGGCAAAAACTGTGGCATCTAGTTTGGCCCCTTTTACACCCGCAACAAGATTGGTCAAATGAGCAGGATAATCGCCTTTATTATTGAAACCTTTGACGTTGAATAAATGCTTCATTCGAATTGCTTCTGCAAAACCTTTACTTTGATCTCCAGCATAATATGCAGTTGAGTCCTTCAACCATTCACGTGAATCACCTTCATTGGCTGTGACTAAATAACTTGCCCCATTGGCTTGATAATGGGCAATTGAATCAGGTTGATACATCCCCACCAAACCCGGCCAAGCCTGAATATTAATTTTTCCATCTTTATCACTGACATCTAGCGCATTATTGGCAAGCCCATGATCTTTATAACCTAATGGAAAAATATCTGTCACTTTTTTAGCGACGATATCAATTTTGGCAATGGCATTATTTTCTTGTAAGGTCGCCCAAGCAGTTTTCCCATCATTGCTGATGGTGATGTACTCAGGTTCTAGATCCTGAGCCACTGTCGCTTTAGGACCAAAAATGCGTACACCCGCTTTAATCAAATCGGCTTTTTTATCATTAAACGCTTTAAAATCGGCAAGGCTGGCGGTTGGTCGTTGAATATTACTGATATCAATAATGCTGATTGAACCTTCGGGATCGATACTATAGTCATCATTGGGTTCAGCCTCATTTGCCACCAAAACAGTTTTACCATCTGGGCTAAATGTCAGCATATCAGGCAAAGCACCAACTTCGACTGTACTGATCAATTTCAAATCTTTGGCATTAAAAAAAGCCACAATACCCTTATCTGTTTTTTGTTTGGCTTGAACGGCAAGTGCCACAATACCATTTTTAATTGCAACTGAATTTACTTCTGAATCAGCTAAAGCTTCACGGGCCGAAAGCTCACCAATATGCACAGGTGTTTCGGGTTTAGACACATCTAACACATCAACTAAACCTTTCTTGGCATTGACCACAAATACCCGTTTTGTTGTTGCATCATATGCAGGAATTTCTGCTGCACTTTCAGCAAAAATACCCGTTTCATAACGCCCCAATAAGCTTAAATTAATGCTTTCAGGTGTGATTTCTTCAACCGTTGGCGCTGTTGTTTTATTATCATCATTACATGCCACTAAGCCAACAGAAAGCATTGCTAAACACAATGCTGAAACTTTTATGTTCATAAACAGCCCATTTTTTGTTTAATTTGGCTTAATGTATTCATTATGGGTGTAAGTTCCATGACAAGCAGATTATAGTTTTATGGCAATTTCTTGAACATTCAATTGGATACTGCGCCTGATTCAATATAAAGCAACGATTTCATACAGATTTAGTCAGATGATTGTTTTAAAATATTCACAAAATGGGATTATTTAAGTTCTATGACGACTACGCCATCGCACAGTAAACTCCAACCTAAATTTTATTTATTGGTTTTTTTAGTTTCGATCGGCTTTTTCATGCAAGGCTTAGATACCACGATTATCAATACCGCTTTGCCGGCTATGGCAGAAAGCCTGCAAGAAAATCCATTAAAAATGCATGGCATCGTGATTAGCTATGTCTTGGCAGTTGCTGCATGTATTCCTTTAAGTGGTTGGTTGGCAGATCGCTTTGGGGTACGAAATATCTTTTTTGCAGCAATCGTGATTTTTACCGCTGCCTCATTGGGCTGTGCACTGTCCAATGACTTCAATCTACTTATTTTATTTCGAGTTATTCAAGGTATCGGTGGCGCATTACTGGTTCCAGTCGGGCGACTCGCTATGTTAAAAATCATCCCTCGTGAGCAGTTTCTTTCTGCAATGAGTTTGATGAGCTTGGCGGGATTACTCGGTCCATTAATGGGCCCGATCTTAGGCGGTTGGTTGGTCGAATATGCCTCTTGGCACTGGATTTTTCTGATTAATTTACCCATCGGTATTTTAGGCACTTTTGTTACCTTTAAAGCCATGCCCAATGTGGCTGAAGCATCGGTAAAATCCTTTGATTTCAGTGGCTTTATCCTATTGGCAATCGCAATGGTGGGCATGGCATTAGGGATTGAAAATATTGCCAGCAATGAAATCTCCAGAAACCTGAGCTTAGGCTTACTTTTCGCTGGGATAATCTCAGCATTGGTCTATGCCTATCATGCCCATACCCATAAAAATGCATTGTTTCGTAGTCGACTGTTTAAAAATAAAATCTATACCATTGGTGTACTCGGTAATTTCTTTGCGCGCTTTGGTGGAAATGCGGTTCCCTTTATTTTGCCGCTGATGCTCCAAGTTGCATTTAAAATGGAACCTTTTATGACTGGGGTAATGATGACCCCAATTGTACTCGGTTCATTATTTTCTAAACCCATCATTCGCCCGATTCTACAACGTACTGGTTATCGTCCATTTCTACTGGTCAATACCTTATTGATCGGTGCATGTATTGCCAGTTTTGCCTTACATACAGCAGATACCCCGACATGGTTAGGTGTAGTGCATTTCTTTATTTTTGGTGTACTCAACTCATTACAGTTTGTAACGATGAATACCCTTACGCTTAAAGATCTCCCGCAACAGGATGCCAGTAGTGGGAATAGCTTTTTATCGATGATTATGATGTTATCAATGAGTATTGGGATTGCTTTGGCAGGTACTTTACTCAATGCATTTACAGGCTATTTTAGTGAAGCGCATATTACACAAGCATTTCACTATACCCTGATTTGCTTAGGTGCGATTAACATCATTACGGCATTGATATTCTTTCAAATTCCCAAAGATGCGCAAATTTAAGTGTTGCAATTTTTATCCAGCCATCGTTTTTTAGAACCAAAGCACGTTAAACTGATCCATCTGGATATTTAGAAAAACCATGTCAAAATACGCTGCGAAAAAACACAAACAGCAAAAAATCACTCGCAATAGCTCAGTTTTAGCGATCGCACTTTTCTGCTGCGTCATACTCGGCACTTTGTTTTTTGTTCATAATAATGCTGCCTTGGCTGAAGCCTATCCGATTAAAGGTTTCGATGTTTCACATCATCAAGGTGATATTGATTGGAAAAAAATCTCCCCACAGCACTATCAGTTTGTCTATCTCAAAGCCACTGAAGGTGGCGATTATCAAGATGATAAATTTCAGCAGTATTGGTTAGAAGCACGTGAACGTGGTCTACGTGTGGGGGCTTATCACTTCTTTCGTTTATGTCGTGATGGTGATATTCAAGCACAAAATTTTATCAAAACAGTGCCAAATAAAAGCAATGCCTTGCCCCCTGTGATGGACTTGGAATATGACAGCAGTTGCATAAACACCTATACCAAAGAACAATTAATCAAACACATCAAAAATATGCATGATCAATTGCAAAAGCATTATGGTAAACAACCGATTTTTTATACCTCTAAAATCTTTTACAACATGGTTTTAACAGGTGAGTTTAAAGATACACCGATTTGGATTCGTGAATATAAAGATAAGCCTGATTTAAAAGACCAACGTGCATGGACATTTTGGCAACAGAGCAACCAAGGCAAAATTCAAGGCATCGAAAAAAATGTCGATTTAAATGTATTTTATGGTGATGCAGAACAATGGCAGCAATTTTTACAGAAAAATAAGTTGAATTAAGCGTAATCAAGATCATTCATGACATAAGCTGTCGCATATTCTTTACAAAATTCAAATTCATCAATAGAAACAAATCAAGATCGGTTAGAATAATCACACAGCGTTTCAACACTGTGTAATTCATGAGAAAAATCATCCATATTGACATGGATGCATTCTATGCATCTGTAGAGCTACTCGACCGTCCTGAACTAAAGCACTTGCCTGTGGTGATTTCCTCACATCATCCTCGGGCTGTGATTGCTGCTGCATCCTATCCAGCACGTCAGTTTGGATTACGCTCTGCCATGTCGATGTCACAGGCAAAAAAGCTCTGCCCTCAAGTCTATGTGATTGAACCGAATTTTGAAAAATATCGCGATGTTTCTGTAAAAATTCATGAAATCTTTCAGAAATACACTGCGCTTATCGAACCTTTATCTTTAGATGAAGCTTATTTAGATGTCACTGAGAATTTACAAAATATTCCCAGTGCTACTGAAGTGGCGGAACGAATTCGAGCCGATATTTTTCAACAAACAGGGCTTACGGCTTCGGCAGGTGTGGCACCGAATAAATTTCTTGCCAAAATTGCCTCGGACTGGAATAAACCCAATGGCATTTGCATCATTAAACCGACCCAAGTTCAACATTTTATCCATGATTTACCCCTGAAAAAAATTCCCGGTGTTGGGAAGGTCACTCAGGAAAAACTGAAAAGCTTAAACTTAGAGACTTTGGGGGATTTGCAAAAAATTGAAGAAAATATACTGATCCATCATTTTGGCAAATATGGCAGACAGTTGTTTTTATATGCCCAAGGTATTGATGATCGTCCAGTACAAGCCGAACGACAACGTCAGCAAATTTCCAAAGAAACCACATTTGATGATGATCTCAGCCTTGAACAGTGCTCAATCTATTGGGACAATTTAATTGAACGTGTTTGGCTCAGTTTAGAAAAAAAACACATGCAGGCCCGTGGTGTCACCGTTAAGTTAAAACTCAAGAATTTTCAGGTTTTACAGCACAGTAAAAGTTTTAAAACCGCACTTCAATCGCAACAAGAAATGGTTCAGGTCATTCAAATATTATTAAGCGAAATGCAAATTCCTGAGCATTTCCAATTCCGTTTAATCGGAGTGGGTTTGTATCAACTGACAGATCAGCAAGATGAAGCACAATTGTCATTATGGTAAACATAAATGAAAAAGACATGTGCGACTTCAGCTTAAATCTTTTACTTTATATCAGAAATAAAATCGTGAATTAATCTGGCCACTTGATTGGCGTGTACATTGGCCAAATCATGTTCCCCTTGTTCAATGATATGCAATCTGGAATGCTGAATTTTTTCATGCAAATATTTACCCACGCCCACAGGGCTAATGGGATCTGCATCTCCCCAGAGTAACAGGACTGGGCACGCTATTTTGTATAATAAATCATCTAAATGGGATTGATGATCGACAAACCAATTGGGCACTGCAAATGTTTGCTGATAATTCCCTCGCCAATCCGCAACCTGAAAAGGGCTTAAATCAATTCCACCAGAGCTTGCAACCAAAACCAAAGCTTTGATCAATTCAGGTTTTCGTAATGCTGCTTGAACTGCAAAAACACCTCCCATAGATTGAGCAATCACAATACAGGGCTGTTGAATTTGGTCGAGAATATAGCCCTGTAAATCGTCAAAACTATCAATATGCGGATGCTCTGGATACCCAGCAAAACTTGGATAGGCCATCACTGTTTTTTGATGATCGGCTGAAAGCTGCTGCATAACAGGTTGCCAAAACGCTGTACTTCCCGATGCGCCTGGTAAAAAAATTAAATGCATTCACCCATCACCTTGATATACAAAATTTAATCATCACTCTTTAGTTTAGCGCGTTGAAAAGCAGGACGCTGCTGAATTCGTTCAGCATATGCAGCCAGTCGAGGGGTTTTATTTTTGGTTCGTTGTTGCATGGCAATCACGGGAAAACTCATTTGAATGTCGGCAAAAGAAAACTCACCTGCGGCATAGTCATGTTGACTAAAATAAGCTTCCAAAAAGGCTGCATGCTCTTTTAAACGAGGATTGCTAAAGCCGCCACGGACACCTTCTGAAATTTTCTTTGCAATAGGACGAATTAAAAAAGGAACATGTTTTGGCATATTGGTCATGACCAAGGTCATCAACAAATAAGGCATTAAAGAACCCTCGGCATAATGCATCCAGTAGTTATATTGCATTAAGTCTTTAGGATTCTGAGGCTTAAACTGATTTTTTGTATCATAGGTTGCTTGAAGATAATCTAAAATCACAGCAGATTCTGCAATAGTCAGGTCACCATCGGTCAATACAGGTGACTTTCCAAGCGGATGAACTGCTTTTAACTCAGGGGGCGCAGCGAAAGTAGGCAAGCGCTTATAGTGCTTAATCTGATATTCAAGTCCCAGCTCTTCTAAAGCCCAGATAATACGGAGTGAACGAGATTGATCTAGGTGATGTAATGTAATCATTGTATTGCCTCAGTTTTTATCCTTCGACTATAAATTGATCTCAACTTTTCAACAATTCTATTACTGTATTTAAATCATTTTTTTATCAACTTTGTTTATACTCTAGATTCAATATTGGTTATTCTGAGAATAAAAATGAAGTCACTTATCCCGTTAATTTTCTTCTTTATTTGTTCAAATCTATATGCATATCAACCCAAGCTTATGTTACTGGGATCTCTTGAGAATAAGGGTGAGTCCTTTATTGATGTAAATGCACATCAAAAAATTCGTGATTCGTTTAAGCAAGCTGTCATCTATGAAAAATATGCCAACCCTATTAAAGATGAGCAAGGTGCAACATATCAATCAGTTATTAAACAGCTTATTGTAGATTGCACAGGAAAAACCATCGCCATTCGGGGCGCTGATTACTTTGCAGGAAAAACTTCAAACAGTAAATTAGTGAAAAAATTTGATGACATTACCTTGAGCCATGATGGTGAAACGGGAGCAGCTTTTTATTCCTTTGACGATTTAGAGTTTAAAGCCTTGAATCAAGATAAGTTCTATAACAAAATTTATGCAAACACCTGTAAATAATCAATAAAAGCAACTTTGCATAATCTTACTGGCAGAAAAAAAGATATTTTGTTTTTATACAAAATATCTTTTTTACGGATCAGCGACAACGACCATATTTACATGGCGGTTTTTACATAGCCGTTTTTTAAATAATCGTGGTATTGATTTCCACACTACGCAATAAAGTCTTGGTCACTGGGGTTTTTTGGCAAATGTCTAACACTTTTTGATGCAACTCTTCAGACAACGGAGTGGCAAAAGACAAGCGACGCTCGACCCATTCTTTCCCCTCTTTATTGGCATTAAAATCAGCTTCAACTGTAAACTCACCCAAATCAAGCCCTTTGTGTTGAGCATACATACGCAAAGTAATCATGGTACAAGAAATTAAACCTGAACAAATAAAATCATAAGGTGCTAAGCCCTTGTCTTGCCCACCGAATGATTCTGGTTTATCGGTAATCAGTTGATGTTTTCCACTCACCACCTCACCTGACCATGGTTCTGGATAGGTTTTTACCTTTGCATTTGCAATAATTGCCATTTTATTTTCCTTTAATCTTTAAATTTTTAGTGAATGCCAGTTTAAATAAAAACTTGTAAACGCAACACTTGCGCTAAAGGATGATCAAGCACGCCTTTAACGCAAATTATTTAGTTTGAATCCCTGTCTAAAGATCGATAATGCGCAATGCAGCACATCACTTCGATGCGCGCATTTTGTCTGGGAATGCTGGTGCTTCTAAACGTGGACCATCATAATCAGGAATTGTTCCGAAACGTGCATCCTGATTCGCCCATTGTTCTGTAGCCGCTTTTAGTTCTTCCTGTGTTCTGCCCACAAGATTCCACCACAGTAAAATAGGCGACTCAAAAGGTTCACCACCAATCAACAGTAAACGCGAGCCTTTTGGTAATTCAACCTCAATCTGTGAAATTCCAGGTTCAATCACCACCATATTGTCACTATTTAAATCATGACCATTTACTGTTGCTTCACCTTCTAATGCCATAAATCCATATTCAAAATGAGGATTCAGTGGAATACGTGTCTTGGTTGATTCTTTTGCAAAAAAATCGATCCCGACTAATTCCGTATGCACTTTGACAGGAGATTTGGTATTCATGAATTCACCGACTAAAACTGTAAATTCAATATGGTCCTGCTCTACAATGGGTAATTCTGGATAATGATCAAACTGCGGTGCCATATTGATCTTATCATCAGGCAATGCAATCCAAAGCTGTGCAGCATGCATTCTTGTTTCAGTATCGGGAGCAACTTCTGTATGGGAAATTCCATAACCAGCAGTCATTAGATTCACTTGTTTAGGACGAATCAATTGTTTAGAGCCGATGCTGTCTGTATGCATCATCGTCCCTTCGATCATCCAAGTGAAGGTTTGTAATCCAATATGTGGGTGCGGTCCAACATCCAATCCATCTCCCTGAGGAAATACGACTGGGCCAGCGTGATCTAAAAAGCACCATGCGCCAATCATGCGTTTTTGACGACTGGGTAATGCACGTTTAATGACGGTGCCTTTGCCTATTTCTGCTGAACGGATTGGAAAATCTTGAATAAACTGATTCACATATTTTTCACAATCGTCAGAGTTAGAAATCTCGGTATAGTTGGTATTGGTCATTTTGTTATCCTAAATTTGTCCATCAGCTCAGGACGTTATTGCAACATCTACAATTTCATTTTATTTAGCTTATCGGTTTTATATACATCGACCTATAGCTATCTTAATACGCTGAATACCATGAATAGGACAATAATAGTTTGGTTTTTGTTATGCAGTTTCTGATTACAAGATCTGGGAGCAATACTTTACCAAGTTGAATATTCTCTTTGAAATGTTTATAGGCCCGTCATCACCCTATAGCATGTTCAAAGTCTTGATCGAATTAAGCAGAAGGTGGTGGCGTAAGATCTACAAATAAGCCTGTGAAACGGCGAACCAGAGGTAAAAAAATTAATACTGTGGGAAAGGCAATCATCCATGAAAATAGCCAGACGCTAAACCATTTTGCAAAAAATCCATCGAACCACCCCACATTTTTCCATAAGTTAATCATGGAAATGGTTGCACTCATCAAAGCTGAGAGTATCAACGGCATAATCCACCCTGCATATTTTGCTGGTAATTTCGGAATTCCAGCAAAAATCATGGCAGGCTTATGTTGATCGGGTCTATTTTCGATATTGATCTCTGGTTTTAAATCACGCATTTTTCTTGACGTTCTGCTTTAAGTTTTTCATAAATTGTTTAACTGCGGGTTCAAAGTCTTGAAATAGTACATGATCACGGTGGGTAATCATGACTTCTAAAAAGAGTTTTAATCCTACCGCAAACGCTTTAGTGGTTTCTTCATCAAAAAACTCAGCAGCTTTTAAGCGCTCTACGATTTGGAAAATATCATCGTGATTGCCCACGTTAAATTCGATATTTTCATCGTAGGTTGACGGATGACCTTGCGCATCTGCAAAATGTTGAACAGTTACATAATATTGATGTTGTTTCATAAAATTTCTCTAACTTGTTAAATATACGGCTGGGTTTAATGTAGGGTCGTACTAAATTTAATATCCAAAACATCAATATCAAACGCTTGAAAAACCTGTTCCAGTGAAGCGATCAATGATGCTTTATTGATCTGGGTTAGGTCGGCACATTGGATATTGAGTGACTCCACTTCGGATAAATAAGGCAAAGCATATTTGGCTTCATCTCTGCCATGCAGATTTTGCGTAATCAGACCGACTTTCTCTAAATCACTCACCACTCGATATATGGTCGATAAGCTGATCTGCTTATTTTGTACATATAACTGCTGATAAATCTGCTTTGCTGTCAGTTGTGTTTTTTGGTCCAACAGCGCTTTGAATACAATCACTCTTGCTTGGGTCACTTTTAAATTTGCATGACGCAGTTTTTGTTGTACCTCAATACTCATGTTTCACCTAAACCTTCTATTGCCCCATTATTGCACTGTTATAAACGTCCAATTTCTACTGCAGCTTGATCAATTTTTTCAGCGACTTGTCTAACTTGCTCAGCATCAAAATCTTTACCCTTGAGCTTTAAGCGTAATGATGTTTTCAAGTTTTCCATCGCACGATGAATATCCAAATATTGGTCGTTTTCATGAATTTCGCGTCGAGTTTCTAAACGCTCTAATAAGTGTTGGATATGCACATGCTGCTCTTTTAAATGTAATTTTCCAGCATCAGTAATCTGATATTGCTTACGATCACCTTCTGTATTTTCAGCATGCACAAAACCAATTTCTTCAAGATAGGTCAGGGTTGGATAGATTGTGCCTGAACTTGGAGTATAGCCTCCACCGACCAGATCACTGATGGCTTTGATAATTTCATAACCATGCTTTGGCTGTTGCTGTATCAGATGTAAAACCAAAAGCTTCATTTTACCCGATTCAAACAACCGACCTCGTCGCCCACCATAGCCTCGTTCGGTATGCTGTTCACGATGCTCAAAATCATTTTGTGAATGATCATGTCGCTCTGATTTCATCTTTATTTTTCTCAAATTGATTAATTTATGTATTTTAAGATATATCTTAATAAGTCTTAAGGCAAGACAATAGAACAAAATCAATTATAATATTTTGATAAATAATAAATTAAATAATTTTGAATCGATCTATCTTAAAAATTTAAGACATAAAAAAGACCGATTAAAAACCTTTAAACCGAATCTATTGGCTATTTTTATTGTTGTTATGGATTGCTTAAAGCTTGACTCAGTTACCCATTTTTTAAGCATTGTTTTTATGTCATGGCGCAGCAAACTTTTAATTTTCAGATCTTTAGCCTTGACATAGAGATTAATTTACATACAATGCGATTTGTAACAAAAAATTAATATTTTTATAACAAAAGGGTCACACAATGTTTAAGAAAACTTTATTTGCTGCATTACTTGCTAGTTCTTTTGGGTCTGCACATGCATACCAAGCTGAAATCGGTGGTTCACTCGGTATTGTTGATCCAGATAAAGGGGATACATCTACTGGTTTTGCTATTGATGGAACATATTATTTTAACCCTGTTCAAGTTAAAAATAACCCATTAAACGAAGCTGCCTTTCTAGATCGCGCAAGCAACGTAAATGCTGGAATTAGCTATATCGATTATGATGCCTACGATGTAACAGCTTATGGTGTTGGTATTGAATATTTCGTTCCAAATACCGATTTTTATGCAAGTGCTGCTATTGGACGCTCTACAGCTAAGGCCGATCATGTCGATGATTTAGATACAACAACTTACTCTGCTGAAGTAGGTTACTTGCCAATCCCTGGTCTTTTGGTTGCAGTTGGTTTAGCGGGCTATGATAATGATTTTAATGATGATATAGATCCAACTATCCGTGCTAAATATGTCACTCAAGTGGGTCGCTATGATATGAATTTTGAAGGCGATGCAAAATTTGGTGATATAGATACCTACAGTGTTGGTACAGATTTATATCTAGATAAAACCTTGAGTGTCGGATTGGCTTATTCAGGTAGCCGTGCTGATGGTAATGATGAAGACAGCTTTACAATTCGTGCAAAAAAATTCTTTACTCAACAAATCAGCTTAGAAGGTTCTGTTGATTTTGAAGATGATGATAATGTTTATGGTCTTCGCGCTGCTTACCGCTTCTAATTATTGGTAAACTTTAAAAAACCGCTCTCGTATAAGCGGTTTTGGATCTCTGAATTTACTGTTCTAAATGCAGCATTCTTAACTGCAAACTCACATTGCCATTAAATTGATTTTTATCCAATTCATAAACAATACGTACCATATCTTGCATAGGATCAAAATTGAATTTATCACGTACATTAAAGGCAATCGCATCAATCGGATGGCCATTTTCCAAAGCTAAACGCAATTTCAGATGTACTTCCTTTAACCAACGATAATCGATGACTTTAAAACGCCCTTCAAATACCGGTGCAGGAAACTTTTGCCCCCACGGTCCCAATTGCGCCAAAGTATCTACGGTTTGCAGTTGAAATGCCTGAGCAGGTAATTCACCATCCGTCCACAAAACCGCTTGGAATAGTGCATCATCTGATTGAGCAACCAACTCAGTAAAACGTTGTTTAAATTCTTCAAAATGTTGCTTTTGAATGGTCAAACCCGCTGCTGCTGCATGCCCACCAAAATGACTAATCAAATCAGGATATTGCTCAGCAACTTTTTCAATACTGTCTCGAATATGAATACCATCAATCGAACGTGCGGAACCTTTGATATGAATCCCATCTTTATCCGCCGCAAATACAATACTGGGGCGATGAAATTGTTCTTTTAAACGCCCTGCCACAATACCAATCACCCCTTGATGCCAATGCTCTTCAAACATGACCAGCGCTGCGGGTAAATGATCTTGATCAAGCTGTAGATTTTCCAGCGCTGTCAAAGCCTCTTGTTTGATCTCCGACTCAACTTGACGACGTTCTAAGTTTAAATCATTGAGCTGGCGTGCCAAAGCGTGAGCTGTCTGCGTATCGGTTGCCAAAAGACATTCAATACCAATGTCCATGGTTTCCATACGCCCTGCGGCATTAAGGCGAGGCCCTAACACAAAACCTAAATCAGAGGCTTTTAACTCAGCAGGATCACGCGCTGCAATGTCTAATAAGGCACTAATCCCAGCACGACATTGATTCTGTTGAATCCGTTTAACCCCTGCATCCACTAGGATACGATTGTTATGGTCGAGGCTGGCAACATCGGCATAAGTGCCCAAAGCAACCAAATCCAAATATTGCGGCATTTTTGCAGCCGGCTTACCCAGTTTTGTCCGATGGCTACTTAACTTTGCCAATAGGTAAAATGCCACACCGACGCCCGCCAAAGCCTTACTTGGAAATTCGCAACCTAACTGATTTGGGTTGACAACCGCTTCAGCTTGAGGCGTTTTCTTGGTCGTTAAATGGTGATCGGTGATAATCACCTGCATTCCATATGACTGCGCTTGTGCTACCCCTGCATGACTGGAAATTCCATTATCGACCGTAATTAATAGATCCGGCTGATATTTTTCAAAAGCCAAATCGGCAATTTTAGGGGTTAAGCCATAACCATATTTAAAGCGATCTGGAACGAGGTATTCAACATTGGCGCCCATTTCTCGTAAAGCCAGCATCATCAGCGCGGTACTGGTGGCACCATCTGCATCATAATCACCGACAATCACAATTTTTTTATGTTGATCTAAGGCTTGATCAATAATTTGAATGGCTTGCTCCAAACCTTTCATTTCTGGTGCAAGTAAATATTTAAGCTTTAAATCTAATTCTTGTTCAGATTGCACACCACGACGGGCTAAAATTTCAGCAATAAAGGGTAACACGCCCTGAAAGTTTTCAGGGCGTGTGATCAATGGTCGTTGTTTAATTTGTAATTTTTGCATTTATGGCATCAAACGTTGTATTGTCCAAGATCCACCTACTTTTTCATAAGTGAGGCGATCATGTAAGCGATTTGGGCGGCCTTGCCAGAATTCATAATACGTCGGCTCTAAACGATAGCCTCCCCAAAATTCGGGTTTAACCAATTCATTCTTTTCAGCCACTTGATCATACAACGCTTGAAAACGCTGTTGTAAATGTTCACGACTTTCAATCACGCCACTTTGTGGGGTGCTGATATGTGCTGCAATTTGGCTATCACGCGGACGTTTATGATAATAATCAGTAGATTCTTGTTCAGATATTTTCTGAACTTGACCACCCACACGAACCTGACGTTCTAACTCAGGCCAATAGAATAGCAATTCTGCATAAGGATTTTCAGCTAAATCTAAGCCTTTTTGACTGTCATAATTGGTATAAAAATCATAACCAGCCTCGGTAGCACCACGCAATAACACAGTACGCACATGTGGACGCCCTTGTGCATTTGCGGTTGCCAACGACATTGCATAGGGTTCATGCAGTTTTGCTTCTAAAGCCAAATTAAACCAATTGAGAAACTGTGCATGAGGATGAGCATCCACCTGCTCCTCATGGAGTTCACCTTTTTGATAAGTAAGGCGAAGCTCACTTAAGTCTTTAATTACATCACGCATGAAGCAAAACCTTCTACAGACGATACAATATTTTAAGCCGCATTTTGACGAACAGCATCTGCCAAATGATTTGCCAAATCAGTTACTTCTTGCAGATTATCGCCTTCTACCATAACACGGATGATCGGTTCCGTCCCTGACTTACGAATTAAAATTCGCCCACGTCCTTTAAGTGCTGCTTCTACTTTATCAAACTCGGCAACCAATGCTGGCACTGCGAATGGGTCAAACATTTGTTCAAGGCGAACATTGACCAAAACATTGGGTAAAGTTTTAAAATCTGCAACCAATTCATCTAAAGCTTTATTCTGTTCGACCAATACTGTTAACACTTGTAGGGCTGCAATGATTGCATCGCCTGTTGTGCTCTTGTCTAAAGTCAAAATATGACCAGATGGTTCGCCACCAATCACCCAGTTGTTTTCTTCTAAATTTTGCAATACATAGCGATCACCCACTTTAGCACGTACAAAAGGAACTTTGGCTTTTTCAAGTGCTAACTCTAATGCCATGTTACTCATCACTGTACCCACGATACCCGCCGGTTTTTGAGATGCTTGGGTTGCTAAAATATACAGAATATGGTCGCCATCAATCAATTTACCAAAACGGTCAACCAAAACCACACGATCTGCATCACCATCAAAAGCAATACCTAAATCTGCTTGATGCTCAATCACGGCTTTTTGTAAATTTTCAGGATGCGTAGAACCACAATCCTTATTGATATTTAAACCATCTGGTTCGTTATAAAGCGCAATAACTTTTGCGCCTAATTCACGAAATACTGCTGGGCCTACGCTATACGCTGCACCATTGGCACAATCCACCACAATTTTTAAATGGCGTAAATTGAAATGATACGGGAATGTCGATTTACAAAACTCGATATAACGACCATTGGCATCTTTAACACGCACACTCTTACCTAAGTTTGCGGTGTCTTCAATGATGATATCGTTCTCAAGCTCTCGGTTAATCGCATCTTGAATCGTATCTGGAAGCTTCTTCCCTTCATCTGAGAAGAATTTAATCCCATTATCAAAATAAGGGTTATGTGAAGCAGAAATCACGATCCCTAAGTTGGCATGCAATGCACGGGTTAAATGGGCAATTGCAGGGGTCGGCAGCGGTCCAAGTAAATGTACATAAACACCTGCAGCATTAAGACCCGCCTGTAAAGCTGCTTCAAGAATATAACCTGATAAACGGGTATCTTTACCTAAAACCACAATTGGTTTTGATTTGGGGCTAATTTGCTTTAATACTTTCCCTGCCGCAAATCCGAGTTTAAGTGCAAATTCTGGGGTAATTGGGAGTTCACCAAATTTTCCACGAATCCCGTCTGTTCCAAAATAACTCATCTTTTACCCACTTATTATCTGTTGTATAACAATCGATTTTTAACTTTTACTACTTTACACCAAAATAAAAAAGCCGTCATAAACTGACGGCTTTTTCCAATCAAAATATTACAAAAGATTAACCTACACGATAGTTCGGTGCTTCTTTGGTAATCGTTACATCATGCACATGTGACTCTTGCATACCTGCAGCGGTAATTTTCACAAATTTTGCATTTTGACGTAAATCTTCAATGGTTGCAGAACCGGTATAGCCCATAGATGAACGTAAACCACCCATCATTTGATGTACGATATTGCCCATTGGACCTTTGTACGGTACGCGGCCTTCTATCCCTTCTGGGACTAATTTTTCAGCGCCTGCTTTCGAGTCTTGGAAATAACGATCGGCAGAACCCGTTGCACCAGCCATTGCACCTAAAGAACCCATACCACGGTATGCTTTATAATAACGACCTTGGAAGAATTCAACTTCACCAGGCGCTTCTTCAGTACCCGCCATAAGTGAACCCACCATAATCGTGCTTGCACCAGCACCAATTGCTTTGGCCATATCCCCAGAGAAACGGATACCACCATCAGCAATCAATGGAATTTGGTCTTTCAATGCATTGGCAACACTGTCAATTGCAGAGATTTGTGGCATGCCAATACCAGCAACGATACGTGTCGTACAGATTGAACCAGGACCAATACCTACTTTCACTGCATCTGCACCCGCATCAAGTAATGCCAAAGCAGCATCACCCGTTGCGATATTACCGCCAATCACTTGGACTTGAGGGAAGTTTGCTTTCACCCAACGTACACGCTCGATCACACCCGCAGAATGACCATGCGCTGTATCGACAACAATCGCATCAACGCCCGCTTCAACCAAAGCTTCAACACGACTTGGGGTTTCAGCGCCAGTACCCACTGCAGCACCAACACGTAAACGACCTAATTCATCTTTACAGCTATTTGGATAAGATTCCGCTTTACGGAAATCTGTAACTGTAATTAAGCCTTTTAGTGCATTGCTTTCATCAACCACCAATACTTTTTCAATACGGTGTTTTTGCAATAATGCTTGAATATTTTCTTTCGATTCATTTTCACGAACAGTCACAAGACGATCTTGCCCTGTCATGATATTGCTTACTGGTTGTTCCAAGTTCGTTACAAAACGAGTATCTCGGCCAGTTACAATCCCAACCACTTTGCCATCTTTAACGACAGGTACACCACTGATGTTGTTGGCTTGTGTAATTGCCATCAAATCACGAATCGTGGTTTCAGGTGTCACGGTAATTGGATCTTTCACCATTCCCGCTTCGAATTTTTTTACACGGCGAACTTCTGCAGCTTGTGCAGAAATATCCATGTTTTTATGTAAAATACCAATACCACCGTTTTGCGCCATTGCAATCGCCATACGTGACTCAGTCACAGTATCCATTGCTGCTGAAACCATAGGGATGTTCAGTTGAATGCCGCGTGTGAGGCGTGTCTTTAGAGAGACATCTTTTGGGAGGATAGTAGAATAGGCAGGGAGTAATAAGACATCATCGAAGGTTAGCGCTTCTTGAACGATGGTCAACATAACAGTCTCGCTGGTAATTTCCGTGAGCTATTATATACAAATTTCCGTTCAATTTTCATTTTTTATTGTGCGGATTTATCTTATTCTCAATCACACTTTATTTTTCAGTATCTTATTGAAATAAAAATGGGCTTTGAATATAAAATTATCATGGATTTAACACCACAGTAGACTGTCGACTTACAGTCTCTGCCTGATATCCTAAATTTTCCCACTTTAGCGTTAACACACCTGATCAAAGTCTTCATCATTGCTGGGTGTAGCGACTTCTATTTCGATCAGGGGAATTAAACCATAGCCTTGTCTTGCTTTTGCACATTGTGAATCCCCAGCATGTACCTGTTTGCATGAAGAACTCCGTTGCTCATACATACTACAGCTGACTTGCTGTCCAATCTCACCCTTTAATGCCACACAACGCGGTTGCTTTTGATTGGTGCCCTGCATACAAGAATACACGGCTGTCAAAGGTTCGACATAATCTGGCGGCATGGCCTCTCCTTCAGCCCAATAAAATGAGACTCGGAAAAAGGCGCAACACGCCCCGCAACTTAAGCACGCATCCTGTGCTGAGATTTGTGACAACATTTTTTTAAGATTCTCGTTATCAATTTAAAATTTTGGCAAGAAAATCCTAAAAAAAGTCGCACTCAAACTCAATATCTTTTTTGAATTTTTTATTGCGGGCAGGTAAACACAGACTCATCCATCAAATCGACACCACATTGTAAATTTTCGATCCAGTCTAAAAACTGATGAATCATCTCTTTACCAATAAACGGCTTACCATGTTGCGGCACAATCATTTCAATATCCATTTGACGCACCATTTTCACCCATAAACGGATCACCCGATTGGTACACATATAGCGCTGATGAAAACCATGCATGGTTGGAATGTGCATTGCAAAATCTTCAATTGGTTTCGAGGCATCATCAACAATCGATGCACCCATATCACCCGAGAACAAAATTTTTGAAATTGGATCGTAAAACTGGAAATTTCCAACGGAATGTAAGAAATGCGCAGGAACCACGATAATGCGCGTTTCTCCCAATGGAATAGAGCCACCTTGGTCAGGCAATTCGATCAGACGTTCTAACCAGCCCCCTTTCATACGGTCACTCATAAATGCTGAGTTTAAATGAGGTAAAAAGCGCGCCCATAATTTAGATGCGACCACTTTGGCATCGGTATAGACCAACCAGCGTGGCATTGAGGTAATAATGTCTGGGTCTTGGTGAGATGCCATGACATAGTCTAGATTTTGTAATCGGGTGTATTTATTAAGCTCCATGGTCAGGGGCACATAGGTCAAATCACCGCCTGGATCTAATACTGCTGCACGTTCATTATTTAAAATAAGAAACTGATTGGCTTGTACACCTTCACCTTTCACCAAACTGGTAAAACTTATACATTTATGAGTGCCATTATCAAACAAAACTTGCGACGTGGTGCGATCTAAAGCCATACCAGAAACCCCAAAACCTTTTTTAAAATAAATCTTTAGTTATCCCATACAACATATAAGGTTTTCTTCAAAGTTACAATAAATCTACAACCTAAGTTTAAAGATTATTTGTGTCATCATTCTCAGAATAATAAAAAACCCAACATTAAGTTGGGTTTTCAGCTTTAAAAAGAGATGACTTTATTGATGTTAAATAAGCTTGGAGAATTGCGCTTAAAAAAAGTAATGCTGAACTAAAGCTGCGACACCAATAATAAAAAAGATTGCAGCTCCAATTTTATGAATCAACGCAATAGGTAATTTATCTGCCAATTTATTCCCAATAAATACAGCAGGTGCATTGACCAGCATAATCCCCAATGTCGTACCTATGGTTACCCAACCGATACTGTCAAAGCGTGCAGCAAGTGCCACTGTGGCGATTTGGGTTTTATCCCCAATTTCTGCAAGGAAGAATAATACAAAGGTTGCACCAAAGACCCCATATTTTTGCCATTTATTAATACTTTCAGATTCATCATCCAATTCATCTGGAATCAGCATCCACCCAGCCATACCAATAAAGCCAAGTGACACAATCCAAAGTAACACTGTCGGGCTAAGAACTGTGGTAATCCACTGACCAAGCACGGCCGATACACCATGATTGACAATAGTTGCTAATAAAATTGCAAATAAAATAGGAATAGGTTTACGAAAACGTGCAGCAAGAAGTAATGCGAGCAGTTGTGTTTTATCGCCCATTTCGGATAAAGCGACAACCACTAAAGAGATGAGGAAGGCATTTAACATTTCAAAGTCTCTGGCTAGCAATATTTACCGATGACTTACCCCTCCTGCTAGCCAATATGAATAGTCGCCTATTCAACGCGGAGTGATAAATCAAAGGTCTTGCCAACAAAAGATAGCTGAGTAAACACCTTCAGCTAAATTGGTTCTTTGCTATGATGACCATACTCTGTTGAGTAATTATGTTGATCATCACCCATTTATCATCTCGCAGATGACAAACAGCGGCTACTCCCCAATGAAGTACAGCTATTCTACAACGCTTTATCAATCATTTTCAATTTTTAAAAATTAAAAAATTTAAAGCTCAGATAAACTTCAAAAAATATCGTGCCAAAGCATTTTTAATGCCCGCAGAGGATGAATTCAATTTCGTTTCTTCACTAAAAATAAGCTCTCGATTTTGCTATAGGCAATTTCCATGATGAGCCCTGCAAGTTGATTTAACAATATAGTCAACCTGTCCAAAAACTCAGATGCATGAATATAATTTTTATTAAATCAACTATATAGAAAAATAAATTATTTGATTATAAAAAAAACTTGCAATGCCACAGCTTACATTCAAAGTTTAAATACCTTTGCGTAGGCGATGCCTCACTTTTCAGAGATGAAAGATGACAAAAATCTTCTTTTGGGCGAGGGGTACGTCCTATACCCCCGCCCAACGGCAACATCCATGTCGCCACACGATAGAACAACCATCTATGATTCAAAAGTACAAAAAATGAATTGAATGATGATTTTAAAGCAGATTTGAAAATTATTGATAAAACAAAATCAGGTCCATATAAAAAACCTCGCCTAAAGCGAGGTCTTCTATAATTTAAAACTTAAAGCAAGATGTTACGAATATCTGATAACAACTTGGTCAATTTATTGGTAAATCGCGCAGCATCCGCACCATTAATCACACGATGGTCATAAGACAATGACAATGGCAACATCAGTTTTGGATCAAAGCCTGAGCCATTCCATACCGGTTGCATGGTTGCAGGTGAAATACCCAAGATCGCAACTTGCGGCCAGTTCACCAATGGCGTAAATGCAGTACCACCAATTGAACCTAGGCTGGTAATGGTAAAATTTGCACCTTGTAAGTCTTTCGGAGAAAGTTTCTTATCACGTGCTTTTTTACTTAACTCACCTAATTCAATGGCAATTTGCTTAATCGATTTTTGATCAGGATTACGCAATACTGGAACAGTTAAACCATCTGGTGTCGCCACAGCGATTCCCATATGAATTTCTTTACGCAACAGCACAGACTTTTGATCATCTGCCAAGTGACCCGCAAAATAAGGCTCTTCTTTAAGTAAGAACGCCACCGCTTTTGCAATAAAGGCAAGGATCGTTAAGCTAATACCATCTTGCTTAAATTTCCCTTTTAACTCACCGCGCCAAGCTTCTAATTCAGTAATATCTGCTAAATCAAATTGTGTCACTTGTGGAATGAAATTATTTAATGACAATTGCGGTACAGACACTTGCTGTAAACGCGTCATTGGTGCAATTTCACTACCACCAAATGCACTGAAATCTGGTAATGCAGGCAATCCTGAAGCGGCTGGCGCAGCGGCGGTTTGAGCTACTGCTTGTGGTGCAGTCAATTTGGCTTTAACAAAAGCAAAAACATCATCTTTCATCACACGTGCATGAGGACCAGAGGCCTCGACTTGTGATAAAACCACACCCAGTTCACGCGCAAGCTTACGCACGGCTGGACCAGCATAAACTTTGGCATTTTCAGCTTGTTGTGCTTTAGATAACTTTTCAGTACCCGCTTGAGCAACGGCCACTTCAGCTTTTGGCGCTGATGCTGTCGTTTTCGCGGCTGGTGCTGATGCAGCTTGTGATGCTTGAGCAGCTGGCTTTTCTTGTGGTGCTGGTGCAGTCTGACCCTGTGCTTCAATCGTCACCAAAGCAGTGCCCTGACTCACAGACTGATTCAATTCCACATGGATCGCCGTCACCGTACCTGCAACCGTACTTGGCACTTCTACAGAGGCTTTATCCGACTCAGCGACGCAAAGGCTTTGGTCTTTTTCAACTTGATCGCCTACGCTCACCAAGATTTCAGAAATTGTTGCTTTATCTACACCAAGATCAGGAACAGCAACTTCAACTTTACCCGATTGGGCTGGCGCTGATGCTTCTGGTGCAGCAGCTTGAGTCGGTGTTGCTGATGCTTGTTGAGGTGCTTCAGCAGGTGCTGCCGATGAAGTCGTTGCAGCGCCTACAGTTTTCACTGTAATCAGTACCACACCTTCTTTAACATTATCGCCCTCTTTGACCACAACACTTTCAACCGTGCCAGCAACTGTACTTGGAACTTCAACCGTTGCTTTATCCGATTCCACTACGACGATGCTGTCATCTACCGCAATTTCGTCGCCCACTTTAACCAGAACTTCGCCGACCAAAGCTTTTTCAACACCAATATCTGGCACTTGAACTTCAACTGTTTGAGATGAAGCTGGCGCAGATGCTGAAGGTGCAGATGCCACAGGTTCAGCTTTAGTTTCTACAGCAGGTTCAGTTTTTGCAGCTTCTTGAGCAGGCTGTGCTGGTGTTTCTGTCGCAGTTGCATCCGCAGATTCAACTTCGATCAACACAGCACCTTCTGAAACTTCATCACCTTCCGTAACAGCAATACTTTTAACCACACCTGCTGAAGTGCTTGGCACTTCAACAGAGGCTTTGTCTGACTCAAGTAGAACGATACTGTCATCAACAGCGATGGTATCCCCGACTTTCACCAAGATTTCTGCAACAGTGGCCTTATCAACGCCAATATCAGGAGTTTTAACTTGCATCATTATTTCTCCTCTGTCACTTCAGTATAAGCAGCAACTTCTTGTACAGATGGGTGCGCTTGCGGTAACCATGCAACTGGACGATCAACATCAAGTTCAAATGAAGAGATTGCATCTTTCACCAAACGTGGATCCACTTCACCTTCATCAGCAAGTTTTTTCAATGTTGCAACCACAATATGTGCCGCATCTACACCAAAGTAACTACGCAAATTACTGCGTGTATCTGAACGACCATAACCATCTGTACCCAATGTTACATATGGACGGCTATCTGGAAGGTAAGCACGGATCTGCTCGCTATAGGCACGCATATGATCTGTTGCTGAAACAACAATACCATCCGTGTCACGTAATTGCTGAGAAACCCAAGACTCTTTACCGTCTTCAAGTGGATGTAGGCGATTGTATTCTTCAACAGCCATACCATCACGTGCCAATTCATTGAAGCTTGTTACACTCCATACATTGGAATGGATTTGGTATTCATCACGTAAAATTTGCCCAGCTTTAATCACTTCACGCAGAATCACGCCTGAACCCAATAACTGAACTGTGGCTTTTTCATCTTTATTGAACAAGTACATACCACGTTTGATGCCTTCTTCAGCACCTTCAGGCAATGCAGGTTGGTCATAGTTTTCATTCATGAGGGTCAAGTAATAGAACACACGTTCCTGATTCACATACATACGTTGTAAACCATCATGCACAATCACGGCTAACTCATAACCAAAGCAAGGATCATAAGCTACACAGTTTGGAATCGTACCTGCCAAGATATGAGAATGACCATCTTGGTGTTGTAAACCTTCACCATTTAATGTTGTACGACCAGCTGTTGCACCACACAAGAAGCCTTGTGCCTGAGAGTCACCCGCCGCCCATGCAATGTCCCCAATACGTTGGAAACCAAACATTGAGTAATACATATACATCGGAATCATTGGTAAGTTATTGGTCGAATAACTGGTACCCAATGCTGACCAAGCGCTCATTGCACCTGCTTCATTGATCCCTTCTTGCAACATGTGACCATCTTTTGCTTCACGATAGTTCATGAGCTGTTCTTGGTCTTCTGGGGTATAGTTTTGTCCATGCGCAGCATAGATACCCAACTGACGGAACATTCCTTCCAAACCAAAGGTACGCGCTTCATCAGGTACGATAGGTACAACACGGTCTTTAATGGCTTTTTCTTTTAACAATGCAGCAATCAAACGCACCATAACCATCGTGGTTGATTGTTCTTTACCACCACTGCCTTTAAGCACACCATCAAATACTGAAATCTCAGGAATCGCCAATACTTCACTGTCTTTACGACGTGCAGGTAAATAACCACCTAAAGCTTCACGACGTGCTTTCATATATTTCAATTCAGGTGAGTTTTCACCTGGACGATAGAATGGAAGCTCTTCAAGTTGCTCATCAGAGAATGGCAAATTGAAACGGTCACGTACATATTTCAATGAATCGTGTTGCATTTTCTTGATTTGGTGGGTTTTGTTGACGGCTTCAATTTCGTCAGACAAACCATAACCTTTCACTGTTTTCGCCAAGATTACAGTCGGTTGACCATTGCTAGTCATTGCTGCTGCATACGCGGCATACACTTTGTATGGGTCATGACCACCGCGATTCAGATTATCAATATCTTCATCACTTAAGCCTTTTACCAATTCTGCAGCTTCTGGGTATTTACCAAAGAATTTTTCACGGGTATAAGCGCCCCCTTTTACTTGGTAACGTTGGTATTCGCCATCTAGCGTTTCATCCATACGGGCTTTTAAAGCACCTGAGGTGTCTTTGTCCAGTAAAGGATCCCAATGACGACCCCAAACCACTTTAATTACACGCCAGCCTGCACCACGGAACAGTGACTCTAGCTCTTGAATGATTTTACCGTTACCACGTACAGGACCATCTAGACGCTGTAAGTTACAGTTAACCACCCAGATTAAGTTGTCTAATTTTTCGCGACCCGCAAGCGAGATTGCACCTAAGCTTTCTGGCTCATCCATTTCACCATCGCCAAGATACGCCCAAACCTTACGGTTTTCTTCTTTGATCAAACCACGATTCATCAAGTACTTTTGAATATGCGCTTGATAAATTGACATGATTGGACCAAGGCCCATCGAAACGGTTGGGAACTGCCAGTAATCTGGCATTAAGTATGGATGAGGATAACTTGAAAGCCCCTGACCACCCACTTCACGACGGAAATTACTCAATTGATCTTCAGTCAAACGACCTTCTAAAAATGAACGTGCGTAAATACCTGGTGCACAATGACCTTGGTAATAGATCATGTCGCCACCAAAGCTATCGCTATTGGCACGGAAGAAATGGTTAAAACCGACATCATATAGGGTTGCTGAAGACGCGAAACTTGCCAAGTGACCACCTAAGTCATCACCTGTTTTATTGGCACGTAGAACCATTGCCAAAGCATTCCAACGAATTAATGCTCGAATACGACGCTCCATATCTTGGTCGCCTGGCATCGCTGGAGATTCTTCAACTGGAATGGTATTTAAATAAGGGGTATTTAGACGCTGAATAGGTACATGCTTCGAAATTGCTTGTTGATATAATTTTTCTAATAAAAACGCAGCACGATCCGTACCCATATGCTGGAGCACTGAATCAAAGGCATCTTGCCATTCTTGTGTTTCCTGAGCGTCGCTATCACCATAATACGCCATTTCCCACTTACTCCTTGAATAGTTTTCTATATATTATATGTATCATGTTTTGGGCCTGTTAAGTTATCGTTACAGCCAAATGCAGATTGTGAGGATTATTTAGCAACTAAATAGTTGTTGACTAATTAACACTTAAAATAACAAAAAACCGCCAATAAAGGCGGTTTTTTATACAAAATAATTTTTTATTTGATGATAGTCTGAATACAGTATTTAATTCATCGCGACTACGAATTCAACCATGCATACAGAGCATCAGTCATAAGCTCAACAATCAAATGTTTAGTGTTATGGCAACATGGCTAAGTAAGAAGATGGATTTTTACGTTGACCATCTTTCACTACTTCGTAATGCAAATGTGGACCTGTGCAACGACCTGTACAACCCACGTTGGCAATATGTTCACCAGCCTTCACCTGATCACCTACACGGGCAATTAGACGTGAAGCATGCGCATAACGTGTGATATAGCCATTACCATGGTTAATTTCTACATATTGACCATAACCAGTGCCCCAACCAGACTTGGTCACAATACCAGGACCTGTTGCATAAATTGGTGTACCACTTGGTGCTGAAAGGTCTAAACCAGAATGATGTTCGGCACGACCACCCATTGTACGACCACCAAAATCAGAGCTTACGCGCTTCATATCTGGAAGCGGATGAGTGACTAACCAAGAATATGGAGAGTTTGCAGTGTAACGAGAAGCAGAGTTTGCGCTAGAACCGTATTTTTTAGCGATACTTGCATTGTTTAACTCGATTGGTGCATCTTGGCTACGTAAAGTAATATTCATCTTTGCTGAAGCAGGAAGATCTAAATCATCTGGATTATAAGAGCCTTGAGATAAAGTCTTGGATAATTGTTCTAAACGATCTGGTGATTGAACCAAGTCTGCAAATGCAGCGGTTGCAGCGGAAGCTGCTAAAGTAAAAGCCAATAAAATACGTCGCGTGTGCATAAAAACCTCTTTAACTGTTCTTAGTCAAGTTTCTTGAGTGATCTCATCCTTGATATCTATCGAAATGAGCGCTTAAGATAAGACATAAATATGTAGGAACCATGTATGTCTGAACCCAAAAACGTCTTTCAACCAACAAGACAACACTTAAAAACAGGAAACTTATCGTTTCTTACAAAGCAAGTTGCCGAATGGCAAAAACTTACTAAATTAATTCAACCGCTACTTCCTCAACCTGAGAATTGGCGAGTTGTCTGTTATCAATACGGTATTTTGACCATCACCGGTGAAAATCAAGCCATGATTAGTCAACTCGGTTATCTTCAAAAACAGTATATTTCTCAATTGTCACAAATCAACGAACTTCGTGATTTACAAAAACTGCAAGTTCGTTTACGTATTCAAAACAGCAATACTGAAACACCCCCACAACTCCATAAAACTGTAAGAAGCATACAACCTGCAACATCTGAAATGTTACAAAATGCCGCTAGTTTTGTGAGCGACCCTAAGCTTAGCCAAGCTTTACTACGTTTGGCAAGCAATAAAAAGTAACCTAATTAGATTAAATTAAGATTAAAACTGGTTAAAATATGACAAATATCACACTTTTTATTGTTACATTATAACACAATGCCTAAAAGACAAAGACTTATGTCACGTTGACAAAATGAATTGGGCACAGCTTCTCGTCATCAAATGTTACAATTTCATAGCTGCTTGGATCGCTTTTAACATTGCGTAAAAGTTGATTATTCAGTGCATGACCCGATTTATAGCCGTCAAATTTGGCAATAATTTGATGCCCAAGTAGGTATAAATCACCGACTGCATCCAAAATTTTATGCCGAACAAACTCATCAGCAAAACGTAGACCTTCTTCATTGACCACGCCAGTATCATCTAAACCGACAGCATTATCTAAGCTCGCACCCAGTGCCAGATTATTGGCTTTTAAATAATCGAGATCTTTCATAAAACCAAAAGTACGTGCACCACTGACTTCATAGACAAACGTTTCTGTTGAAAAATCAATGGTCGCCGATTGGTATTCTTTTGCAAATGCAGGATGATCAAAGTCGATAGTAAAATTGATTTGAAAACCATCGTGAGGGGTAAAAATTGCGCGCTTATCTTCTATGAGTGCTTCAACAGGTTTGAGAATTCGAATAAATTTTTTCGGTGCGTCTTGTTCTACTAATTCGCCCTGCATAAGTAAGTATATGAATGGACCTGCGCTACCATCCATAATCGGTATTTCAGAAGCAGACACTTCTATAATCAGGTTATCTATACCCAAGCCAGCGATTGCACTGGTGACATGTTCAATGGTTCCAACCTTAGTTTCATGACTGACCAAATTGGAACACATGAATGCTTCTTGAATCAGCATAGCATCTGCTGGCAGATCGACAGATGGATTTAAATCGATACGGCGAAATACAATACCCCCGTCCGCCACATGCGGTAAAAAGTTAATCATGACTTTTTGTCCGCTATGTAGTCCGATGCCACTCGCTTTAACGACTCGCTTCAGGGTACGTTGTTTCAACATGCTAATTCGGTCTTCATTCTCAAATCCGCTATACGTTAGCACATTTAGCCATTGATAAAAAACAAAAAAGGTAATGAATCTCACTACCTTTTTCGTTGATATTAATTATTTTTAATAATTATCAATCATTTACGCTGTTGATTTTTCAAATAATCTTGAATACTCATTGGCGTAGAACGACCGCTTGAACTTGGTGCTGCAACAGGTGCACCATCTTCTTGACGTTTATTGATCGCTGGAACGTCATCTTCATCAACCACAGTGTTGTGGCTAGCTTGCTGGCTATATGATTGCGCAACATTGCTGATATGGGTTCTGCGTTTTGCTTCAGTTGCATCACTGGCATTACGTGTTAAACCTGTAGCAATCACAGTGACACGGATTTCATCACGTGCGTCTGGATCAAATACAGTACCAAAGAACACTTCACCTTCTTCAAGGTCAACAATCTGGTTCACAACATCTGTAATCACTTCAGTTTCACGTAAAGTCACATCAGCACCGCCAGTGATGTTAATTAACACCCCTTTGGCATTCATGATATTTACATTATCCAATAAAGGACTACGGATCGCCAAACGTGCAGCTTCTTCAGCACGGTCTGGACCACTACTCTTACCTTCACCCATCATCGCATAACCACGTGTACTCATCGCAGTTTTCAAGTCAGCAAAGTCAAGGTTAATATGACCAGGACGAACAACCAGATCAAAAATACTACGTACAGCATTCAGCAACACGTCATCTGCTTTACGGTAAGCATCTTGCATAGAGATATCACCATAAACGCTGAGTAAACGTTGGTTTGGTATAATAATTAAAGAATCAACATGTTGTTCTAATGCTTCAATCCCTTTTTCAGCCGAACGTTGACGACGACGACCTTCAAAGTTAAATGGCGTTGTCACCACACCCACGGTAAGAATACCCATTTCTTGAGCAATCTCAGCAACAACGGGCGCAGCACCTGTACCTGTACCACCGCCCATTCCAGCGGTTACAAATACCATATCAGCACCTTCAAGGTGTTGACGGATTTGCTCACGGCTTTCTTCAGCAGCAATTTGACCTACATCTGGATTAGCACCAGCACCCAAACCGCGTGTGCTTTGCTCACCAAGTTGCATTTTAAAAGGCGCATTCATGCGATCAAGGGCTTGCTTGTCTGTATTTGCACAAACAAATTTCACACCTTTAATGTCAGATTGCACCATGTGTTGTACAGCATTACCACCGCCGCCACCAACACCAAACACAGTAAAACGGGCTTGACCGTTGTTATCGGTTTGTCCATCGTCTAAAAATTCAAATGAGGCCATGACCTTTAGATTTCCTAATATAATTTGGCAGTCACTTAAGCCCGTATACTGCCTTGATCTTCAATAATAAAAATTGTTTTTAGGATGCTGTTCATTGCAGAGCTTGTCAAGTATTGGACAGAACACTTACAACTTCCTAACAATATTCCCCAAAAAACCACACCTAAAAAATACCTTTTAATTTGTTATTTAAGGCATTCCAACCATTCACAATCCGATCAAAGAATGGTCTTCCACCTTGAACTTCAGGTTCTTCAATCGCCTCTTGCATGTCACTTTGACTAAACAAAAGTAACCCTGCTGCTGTAGCATACATTGAACGACGTAAAGATGGTAAATTCTGATCATCGGTCACCACTTGTAACGGTGGATTGCCTAAGTGTGCAGAGATACCCAACATACGACGAGCCAATGTCACCATGCCTTCAATCTGGCAAACATCACCTGTCAGTACTACACCATGATACAAACTTTGTAGTGCACTACGTTGTTCTAATTCGTATCGTACTTTACCTAAGATATCTTCATAACGTGCGATAATAATTTCAGTCAACTCAATACGACTAATGGTTTGTGGGCCATCAATTGCCTCAAACTGAATCATATGATCCGGTTTAACTTGGTGAATATCAACACAACCATGCAGTAGCTTAATCCGTTCAGCTTCTTCAGTTGTGGTTTGCAACACTGTTGCAATATCACGTGTGACATTTTCACCACCACATTGAATGGTATGGGCTAATGCCAAATGCCCTTCAATATAGACTGCAATATTTGTCGTTCCAGCACCAATATCGAGCAAACAAACACCATATTCCTTTTCATCTTTAAGCAAACTGCCTTCTGCAGTTGCTAAACAAGATACCACCATTTTTTCAACTGAAATATTGGCTCCTTTCATTGCACGATCCAAGTTCTGCATAGTACTGATTGGCATCATCATCAATTGATAATGGGCTGTCATACTATTGGCAGATAAATTGATTGGGTTCTGTACCCACTCACTTGAATCATCCAGCTCAAAACCTAAAGGCACTGCACTTGCTAAGTAATGATCGGCTGTCATATGACTGGCTTTAGCAAGCTCTAATGCACGCACCACTTCAGTTGTCGTAATGGTATGTTCTGAATTTGAAATCGGCGTACGACCAATCGCATAATGGCTTTGTAATTCGGTGCTTGGAATAGAAACCCAAGCTGAATGAATACGACACTCAGCCATATCTTCAGCTTCTTGAACGGCTTGTTTAATTGCATTTGTGACTTTATCAAGGCTCACAATTTTGCCTTTATTCATTCCTTTATTGCGTGCGCTTGCCATGCCAATAACCTGAATATTATCAGGGGCATGTACTTTACCAATCAGTACTGAAACTTTATGTGTCCCAATGTCAATTGCAACAACTGAGGGAACAGCTTCATTCATCACTTTGCTACCATTATCTTCATTGTTTATGTTTGGCTATATGCCTCTTTTTCAAGCCACGTATTATGGCTGTGCAACCATCCCACCTGCAACGCTTATGTCATTACTGGTTACAACAAATTGACCATTCACAATTTTTGGTGAAATAGAATTTCTCCATTGAATTGCCAAACCATTTCGGTAGCGCAAATCAATGGCGGAAATATTCGACCAAGTAGGTTTCAAATCAGTTTGTGCCAAGTGACTTAAACGTTGTAGCTTACTCATGGTTTGATCTTGATCTACGATCACCCGTAGTCCCGAATCAAACTGCATAAACCAAGTCATACGTTCAGTGAGATAAAGCTCTTTTAAACGTAAGTTGACTGGGTGAAATAATTGATTAATTTCATTATAGCGACGCATCATCACTTTGGATTGGCTGAGCGGCCCATGAAGCAATGGCAGGTTTGAATAATTCTTCGCCACCGCTTCTGTATAGACATCTCCAGCATCACTCAGTAATCGCCCGGTTCCCCAACGAGCGATTGCATGACGTGGCATAATCCGCACGCGAATACCATTTGGCCATGCCCGTGAAACCACAACACGATCCACCCATGATACTTCTAGTGCTTTATCTCGAATCTGTTCTAAATCCGAGGTGAAATAATTATTTTTAACAACAGGTGCCAAATGTTGTGTAATCGCTTGTGATTCTACCGATGAGGTAGTACCTACCACTTGAAGTGTGGCCACCCGAGCATCGGTAATCACTTTATACAGACCATAGATTCCTGCAAATAGCACAGCAATAGCAATGACCATAAGCAACCAGCTTCCCACGTTGAGAAGCTTTTCCTGACGTGTTGGCGGCTTATCGTGTATTGATGTAATTGCCGCACGTTTGCGACGCATCGAAGCAGGAAGTTGAGCCATAAACTTAGTGTGCTTGTTCCGTGAGCGTTTGCGCTAAAATCGCAACACACAATTCATCAAAGCTATAACCTACAGCTTTTGCAGCTTTAGGAACAAGCGAGTGACTGGTCATGCCAGGTACTGTATTCACTTCTAACAACCAGAAATGACCTTGTTCATCTAACATCGCATCAATCCGCCCCCAACCACTGGCACCGACGGCTTGGAAAGCACGTAAACACAATTCTTGTAAGTTCTTTTCTTCTGACTCGCTTAAACCACATGGAATACCATATTCCACGTCATTACGGTTATATTTTGCTTCATAGTCATAGAATGCAACATCAGCAGGCGGTTGCAAACGAATCACGGGTAATGGCAAACCATTGAGGAAAGAAATAGTGTATTCACGCCCCGTGATCCATTTTTCAGCCATCACCACAGCATCATGTACTGTAGCTTTTTCAATTGCAGCAGCAAGGTCTTCCGCTTTTTCAACCTTGCTCATACCAACACTAGAACCTTCATGTACAGGCTTAATGATGAGCGGTAAGCCAAGGCTTTCAATCACTTCAGTTAAATCAGAATCTTTGGAAATAATACGATACGGTGCTGTCGGTAAATCTGAACCTTGCCAGATTTGTTTGGTTTTAACTTTGTCCATACCAATCGCTGAACCCTGAACACCTGTACCTGTATACGGTACATTCATCCATTCTAGCGCGCCTTGGATTTGACCATCTTCACCACCACGACCATGCAATACAATAAATGCGCGATCATAGCCCACGAGTTCCGTCACACTACGCTCTTGTGGATCGAAGCCTTCAGCATTCACCCCCGAACGTAATAATGCTTCTAAAACAGCTTTACCACTATCTAATGACACCTCACGCTCAGCAGATTTCCCACCAAGCAATACCGCTACTTTGCCGAATTTAGAAGCATTTGACACGTTTAAATCCTTAAACTTATAAGTTAGTCAATTTAATTTCTAGGCTTTATTCAAATCCAAATTTAAACAAAGCCAAATCAATTATTTTAAATACAGTTGGTTTTGAGCCAATTCTACAGAAATTGCTCCCACGTTACCCGCACCTTGTGTTAATAACAAGTCATTCGCTTGTAACACTTTTTGTATCGCGTTCTGCAAATTGCCTTCCACTGGGTCAATCAAGATCGGTTCAACTTCGCCACGCAGACGAATACTCCGCGCCAAAGAACGACTATCTGCACCAACAATCGGTTTCTCACCTGCAGAATATACTTCTAACAACAACAATTGATCGACTTGTGACAACACATCTACAAAATCATCAAAACAGTCACGAGTACGACTATAACGATGTGGCTGGAACATCATCACCAAACGACGATCTGGATGGCTGGCACGTGCAGCTTTAATGGTCGCTTCAACTTCTTTCGGATGATGCCCATAATCATCTACAAGTTTTACAGTGCCTTCATCCAACTCAAACTCACCTTGAACTTGGAAACGGCGACCTACACCACTAAAGCTTTCTAAGGCACGTGCGATCGCAGCATCAGAAACACCTTCATCTGTTGCAATACCAATCGCAGCCAGTGCATTTAGAATATTATGCAAACCCGGAAGATTAATGGTTAAACGTAATGGTTCACGACCTTTACGCAATACCGTAAAGCTTGACTGCATACCAACTTGTTCAACGTCAATTGCTCGAATATCATTGTCTTCATTAAAACCATAGGTCAGCACTGGGCGACCAATACGTGGCATGATTTCACGAATATTGGCATCATCACCACAAACTACAGCCAAGCCATAGAACGGCATTTTCTGTAAGAATTTGATAAAGGTGTCTTTAAGTACATCAAAACTACCGCCATAGGTATCCATATGATCTGCATCAATATTGGTAACAATGGCCGCCATAGGCTCTAGATGTAAAAATGATGCATCTGATTCGTCTGCTTCTGCGACAATAAAACGACTAGCACCCAACGCTGCATTAACACCGGTACGGTTTAACAGACCACCGATCACATAAGTTGGATCCATGTTCTCTTCTGCCAACATGCAGGTCACTAAACTGGTTGTCGTGGTTTTACCATGGGTTCCTGCAACCGCGATACCATGACGATAACGCATCAATTCACCCAACATTTCTGCACGGCGCACTACGGGTATACGATTTTCAATTGCTGCTTTTACTTCTAAATTTTCAGGGTCAATTGCAGTAGAAACAACCAGTACATTTGCACCTTTGATATTGTCTGCCGTATGTCCAATAAAAACTTTAATGCCGTTTTCTTCAAGTTGAACCGTTGTTTTTGATGCCTTAATGTCAGAACCAGAAACCTTATAGCCTTGGTTTTTCAATACTTCTGCAATACCACACATCCCAGCGCCACCGATACCCACAAAATGGATATGTTTAATACGGCGCATCTCTGGAATTTTAATTAGGTTTTTTGCTTTATCAGCAGGGCTTGTTGGAGACATAATCAACTCTAACTTACAAATCTTGAATTAAACCAACCACACGTTGTGTTGCATCTGGTTGAGCTTGTTGACGAGCTTTTACCGCCATTTCCATCAATAATTGGCGGTTCATCAACGGTGTTAGTAAATCCTTTAACGAATCTGGAGTCATGCTCTGCTGCGGACAGATTTTCGCAGCACCTGTTTTCTCCAAAAATCTTGCATTGGCAGTTTGGTGATCATCCACCGCACTTGGTAATGGCACAAATACAGCCGCCACACCAGCAGTCGCCACTTCAGTGACTGTTAGTGCACCTGCACGACAAATAATTAAATCTGCGTTGCTATAGGCCAGTGCCATATCTTCAATAAATTGCTGAACCTCAACCTGTATATTTGCAGGTGCATCCGCATATGAAGCCTGTGTGGTCTCTTGTTTATTTTGCCCACACTGATGAAATACTTTTAATGGAACATCAAATTGTTTTAAGGCTTGAGGTACACATTCATTCAGGGCTTGCGCACCCAAAGAACCGCCAACAATTAAAATATGTAAGGGTTCAGCCGCATTTTCGCGTTCTTTATAACGAAAAGAAGGATTATAAATTGCGGTAATTTCTGCCCGTACAGGATTACCTGTTGTCACAATTTTTTCACTTTTCGGAAAAGTATCTGGAAATGCTTCGCAGACTTTTTTAGCAATTCTTGAAAGCTGGGTATTGGTAAAGCCTGCCACTGCATTTTGTTCATGAATAATCACAGGAATACCCAACAAACGTGCAGCCAAACCACCTGGCCCCGCAACATACCCCCCAAAACCAGCCACTGCATCGACATTGAGCTGTTTCATATAGCGCATTGCGCTCAAGGTTGCTTTTAAAATTTTAAAGGGTGCAGCTAATTTACGTACAATACCATTGCCACGTACACCTTGAATATCAATTTGATAGATTGGAATATCATGTTGTTTTAAAAGTCGATTTTCCATACCTGTCGGAGTCGCCAACCAAGACACTTGGCTGCCTTGTTGTTGCAATTCTTTTGCAACTGCCAGTGCAGGGAATACATGTCCACCTGTACCTGCCGCCATCATCATGATGTGTTTCGGTGTGCTTTGCTGGGGTTCGGTCACGGTCTAATTCTTCAATGCAAAAATAAATATTTAACGAATATCTTAAACAACCAATTGTAATCACAATCCGCTATGGGGAAAAGTTTATTTACTTTTTTTCACCAAGCCTTTCATTGTTTTTTTCTACTGATTTGAAAGTTTAAACTACTTTTATCATTAATCCGTTAAAAAAAGTGGAATTAAACGTTATTTTTTTATATTTCTCGATGATTTATCATTTTTATAGCCAATCGACAGCAAAAAAATAGAGCCGCGAAAGACTCTATTTTTTAGTTGAGATTTAGAATGCAGTATCCCAGCTTAAATTAAACTGACTGACCTGCTTCTAGTACATTAAACAAATCATCTGCAATTGAAGTACCAAATTGATCATCAATTTCACGAATACAGGTTGGACTGGTGACATTGATTTCAGTAACATAATTTCCAATCACATCTAATCCGACAAAAACCAAGCCTTTGGCTTTTAAGAATGGTCCAACTTTGGCTGCGATGGCTTTGTCATTTTCAGTCAATGGACGAGCTTCACCCAAACCGCCTGCTGCCAAATTCCCACGCACCTCACCATTTTGAGGAATACGAGCCAAGCAATAAGGTACAGGCTCACCATTAATCATCAAAATACGTTTATCACCATCCACAATTTCAGGGATATAACGTTGTGCCATAATCGGTTGTGTGCCATTTTCAGTTAAAATTTCAATGGTTGAACCAATATTGACGCCATCTTGATATAAACGGAAGATCCCCATTCCACCCATACCATCCAGTGGCTTAACAATAACGTCACCATGTTCTTTTAAGAATTCACGAATCAAACTTTGCTGTGAGGTCACTAAAGTGGGTACTTGTAGATCTGGAAATTGGGTCGCAAATAGTTTTTCATTACAGTCACGCAAACTTTGTGGTTTGTTAATAATCCACACCCCTTCACGCTCTGCCTGTTCCAAAATATAAGTGGTATAAACAAAGTTCATGTCAAAAGGCGGATCTTTACGCATCAACACCACATCATACGTTGCAAGCGACTCTTTGGCTTTTTCACCTAACTCATAGTAGTGATCATAATCTTCAAAAACCTGAAGCGGTGAAATCAAACCAAATGCTTTGCCTTGGTCAATATATAAATCTTGTTGTAATGCATAGCCTAACTCATGCCCTCGACGTGCAGCCGCCCATAACATTGCCATTGTTGAGTCTTTTTTCAGGTTTACACTTTCGATGGGATCCATCACAACAAGTACGCGCATATTGATGCTCTTATAAAATTTTGGATTGAATGCAGTATAGCGGAGAATCTGGTGTACTTTTTCGAAATTTCGCTAAACTCTTAGCAATTATTGTGAATATGATGATCGAAATGCAACAAGCCATTGTGGGATTTCATTTGGATGAGGAGCAACATTATGTTGCTGAACTTGCGTGTGGACATCAACAACATGTGCATCATCTTCCGCCTTGGCAGAATCGTCCGTGGGTGTTGACAGAACAAGGACGGCAGGAAAAAATAGGCATGTTTTTAGCGTGTAAAACGTGTGATCTTCAACAAAATAGTTTATAAGTTGAATTAGTTTCTATTCGTCAATAAAAAGAGTTATTCAATGTCGAATCAACCTGACTCAGAGATTAAAAATTACTATAACGAACTTGCACACGACTACGATAACAACCGTTTTAATAACAGTTATGGGCAATATTTAGACCAACAAGAGCGTGCTTTTCTCAAGCGTATTCTCAGTAAAACAGCACCTACATATTGTATGGATATCGGTTGTGGTACAGGTCGTTTACTCGATTATGCAGATTACGGTGTAGATTTCAGCCCTGAAATGCTGAAAGTCGCTAGAGAAAAATATCCGCATAAAATCTTGCTTGAAGGCTCTCTGACTGAAATTCCAATCGAAAACCATCAGCTCGATGTCATTTATAGCTTTCATGTGATCATGCATCAAGACCATGCAACCACAGAACAGTTTCTGAATGAGGCACAGCAAAAATTAAAAACCAATGGCAAGCTTATTTTTGATTTCCCCTCTGCCAAACGTCGACAAGCTGTAAAGCATCAACAACAAAGCTGGCATGCTGCTCATCAAATGACATTGGCAGAGATTGAAAAGCTGCTTGGCACTCAATGGAAGCTGGTTGAAAGTCAGGGCTTTTTATTTTTCCCTATCCATCGTATTCCAACGATTTTACGCCCACTGTTTAGAAGCCTAGACAGCTTGATGTGCCGTTCATTTTTAAAAGAATATGCATCATACTTGGTTGTGGTTTTAGAAAAACAACTGTCAGTAAACAATTAGAATAAGCAGGTGGAATATGCGGCAATATTTACCCAAATCATGGAAACTGCTTTATCAGTTATTACGCAGGTATTGTCGTGAACACCTTTTCTCGAAGCTACAGTTTGCCTTAAAACATCAAACACTGTGGCAATCAGACCAGCAAATTTCAACCCAACAAAGCATCAAGATAAATCATTATTTTGAAAATAAAACCCATAACATTGATCTTGCGATTCAGAGCATAAACGGTTTGGTCATTGAGCCAAATCAAATCTTTTCATTTTGGCATTTGGTAACAGCCCCGACGTTAAACAATGGCTTTAAAACAGGGCGTAATCTGGTCAATGGAAAAATTTCAGAAGATCTGGGTGGTGGGATCTGTCAAATTTCTTGCTTGCTCTATATCAATGCGTTAAAAGCGGGATTGATCATCACAGAACGACATTCACATTCGATTGATATTTATCAGGAACATGAGCGCTTTACCCCTTTAGGCAGTGATGCAACTGTGGTGTATGGCTATAAGGACTTACAGTTTCAAAATTGTTTAGATCAGGCACTACAAATTCAAATTTTCAGACAGCATGACCAACTGGTGGCCAAGTTGGTCGCTCAACAGCATTTAAAGGAATATACACTCAAATTTATTGTTGAAGATTCTAAAACCCATCGGATTGTCCGCACCTTACAAGACCAAAAACAGATTGAGCAAAGTATCTACTTGCTCAATTCGCATACTGATTAATCTTATTTTTCTTGAAATTGTTGTTGGCTATTTTCTATCAGGTATTGATGTGCAGTCCGTGGATCACGCGGTAAGGCCAGTTTGACACGACAGCCCAACTCGATATCATCTTTTTCAAACACAATGATTTCAGCATCTAGCTCGATCGGGCGACCAATTTCAAAATCGGTTTGATCTAAACTTTCTCCCAATAAGTCTGCATATTTCTTTTCTAAGTGCCCAATAGTTAAATCTTGAATCATGACTTTAATTGAGTATTGTTGTCTCGAACATTCAGGTTCACGTTGAATACGTGATTTCTTGATATAACTGTTCTCAGATGCTCTTAACATCAATTCATTGATTAATTTTTTCTGGGCGTGCACGTTGATATTTAAAACCAGCTCAAACTGTTCTAAACCTTTCCATTGAAATGGATATTGCCGAAAAAACATATCCCGCTCAAATTGGTAACGTTGCCAACGTCGTTGATCGATATGTTTGACCAGCATAATGCCAAGTACAGCAACCACGACGATTATCAATAGAATGAACATTTAAAATGGCACCTAATCCTTTATAGTCCATAAAAATAAGGAGCTTATGCTCCTTATCTTATCCTTTTTTTTAACTTATATACCATATTTCACACGGTAAGCTTCCATTTTTGCTAAAGCATCTTGCTCGCCTTTAGCATCTAGATAATCCATTAAGTCTTTCATGCTAATTAAAGCATGCACTGGAATCTCAAGTTCTTGTTGAACTTCTTGGATGGCAGACAGTTGGCCTTGCCCTTTTTCTTGACGATCTAGCGCAACTAATACGCCTGCAATTGTCGCACCTGCATTTTTAAGAATTGTGACAACTTCACGAATTGCGGTACCCGCTGTAATCACGTCATCAATAATCCAGACTTTTTTACCTTCTACTGAAGCACCGACCAATACACCGCCTTCACCATGGTCTTTGGCTTCTTTACGGTTAAAGCCCCAAGGCACACTTACACCATGTACTTGTGACAAAGCCACAGCTGTTGCTGCAACAAAAGGAATTCCTTTATATGCAGGTCCAAAGATCACTTCAACGTTGTTACATTGTGTTAATTTATCTGCATAACCTTGAGCTAAAAGCGATAATGCTTCACCATCGTTGAGTAAACCTGCATTAAAAAAATAAGGGCTCACACGGCCTGATTTTAAAGTAAACTCACCAAATTTAAGCACACCACGTGATAATGCGAGTTCGATAAAAGCTTGCGGGTTAAACTGAGCTGGCGTTGACATGAGGTGCTCCAAAATTCATACATTGAGGTTATGACTGCGCATGATACCAAAGAGTAGCTATCCAAGTGATCAAAAAATTTTAAGAGTTGTCTCAATTAACGTAAATGGCTTACGTTCATCCGTCACTAAAGGCTTACTTGAATGGATGGAAAAGTCAGATGCAGACGTGATCTGTATCCAAGAAAGCCGTATTACGCATGAACAGTGGACCGATAAATTTAAACCCGAAGGTTGGTTTACCCATCTGTTTCCTGCGGAAAAATCAGGCTATGCAGGTACAGCAATTTACAGTCGCTTGCCATTTAAATCGATCCAGAATGGTTTGGGTTTTGAACTTGCCGATAGTCAAGGTCGTTTTATTAGCGCGGAATTTGATGTCGGTTTAGCCAAACCTGTGCATATCTGCTCACTGTATTTACCTTCAGGTTCATCAGGTGATGAAGCACAAGCCCGTAAAGATCACTTCTTAGAAGAATATCGAAAAATTTTAAAACAATGGCGTGATGAAGATAAGTCAATCATTGTATGTGGCGATTACAACATCGTGCATAAACGAATCGATATTAAAAACTGGTCAGGCAACCAAAAATCTTCAGGTTGTTTACCGCATGAACGTGCATGGTTAGATCATATTTATGACGAACTGGGCTATGTCGATACATTTCGTGAAGTCCGTAAAGAAGCAGAACTGTATTCTTGGTGGTCGAATCGTGGACAAGCACGTGCGAAAAATGTTGGTTGGCGTATTGATTATCAAGCATGCTCACCAGACTGGAAAGATCGCACAGTCAATGCTTGGGTCTATAAAGATGAATGGTATAGCGACCATGCCCCTGTGATTATTGATTATCAAATTTAAACAGCCCTATGCTCAATTTTTAAATAAAAATTGAGCATTTTTGTGAACAAGTGTTCACTGATTACAAGGCAATAACTTACAAATTTTGTCGTGTTATCTTATATTTTCTTCATATCAACAAGCGCATTATACACGCACGGCACAGGGACATTGTCAGGATGACAGCAAAAGGATAGGACGCCGTAGGAAGTAAAGGAAATAAGTATTTTGAATATTTATTTTTCAAGGATGTGACATTGGACGTTGTAATGAGACCCGCATAATCAGGATGATTAGATGCGGGTTTTCTCTTTTTTTAATTTCAATTTTCTTTAGTTTCAATTTTTTTATTTTTAGATTCAAATCATTTAATCAGCCAATCTACTGCTCGCTTCAATAAAATAATAAGCGCAAATTGTTAAATTCTGATGACAGCAATCATGCCTTTTAAAATATTTTATCTATTCTTATACTGTACATATTGGCAATTTTGCTACTCTTTCTGTCAAATCAAACAATTGAATATTAGGTTAAGACATGTTGAAAATTTATGGAATCAAAAATTGTAACTCCATGAAAAAAGCTTTTGATTTACTGACTGAACTTGGCTTGAGTTACGAGTTTCATGATTATAAAAAACAAGGCATAGATGCAGAGACGGTTAAACAATGGCTCGATCATATTGGGCAAGATCTTGTACTCAATAAAAAAGGTACAACGTGGAAAAAACTCAGTGAGCAAGAACAACAACTGGCTTTGTCGAGTGAACAAGCACTGATTCAAGCGCTTACCACACACACCAGTTTAATCAAACGCCCTGTCATTGATCAAAATGGTCAATATGTAATTGGTTTTGATGAAGATAAAATTAAAGCTTTAAAACTTACAGCATAAAAATAATCGAGCAACAAAAAGCCTGATCAATAGATCAGGCTTTTTGTTGCAGTGAATCAATCTGCTTAGTTTGCACGCACCCAAGTTTGGTTGCGACCTAAAGCAGAAATACCCATATAACCACGTAACTTTAACTGATTACCAGCAAGTTCACCTTTGAGTTTATAGGTCTTGCCATTTTTAGGATCTAGAATCGTACCATTGTCATAGTTTTTACCACCGACATTTTTTAAACCATTGACAATCGTCACGCCTTTCAATGATTTATTGTGGTAAGGGCCTTCACATTTGGTACAAGTATTTTCCTCACCTGGTGTTAAAATACTTTGAATTGTTGCCGTCAATGTTCCATTTTTTTGTTCAGTGAATTTCACAATTGCTTTTGGCTGTTTCGTTGTGTCATCAATTGTTTTCCAAACTGTTCCATTGAGTGGATCCGCAGCATTTGCAAGAACTGTTGCTGATAATAAGCCTAATGCAAGTACAATTTTTTTCATTGTTTTGTTTTCCCTAGTCTAATTGACACTTTATAGTATCAAAAATTTACGTCGATTTAGCAATTCTTGAATGTGACTATATAGTGTACCCTTGTAACAAATGTTGATAAATCAACAAAAATAAAGTCAAAAGTTTAACAATATGGAAGGAACATGAAGATTAACCCAGCTCTGAAACAATATCTTACAGAATCTATTCTTAAATCTAGCTTCAAATTTCCAAGTCGTTTCAATCTTCCCCCGGCAACTGCACGTTTTGGAATAGAACAACTTGCACGTGTTTTTCCACAACGTAAAGATGTACAGATCCGTTCTTTGCGCATTGCGGGGATTCGGGCAGAAGAAATTAAACCGCAAGCGCATGCGACTCAAATGATTTTTCATATTCATGGTGGAGCGTTTTTTGTCGGTTCTATCAAAACCCATCGGGCTTTTTTATCTGAAGTTGCTGCACGTACACAAATGCAAGTTTTACATGTCGATTACCCGCTCGCACCTGAAAGTAAATTCCCTGAAGCAAGTGATGCGATTTATGATATTTATCAGCAACTTTTAGATCAAGGCGTGCTAGCGAAAGACATTATTGTGTCAGGTGATTCTTGTGGAGCGAATCTGGCTTTGGCACTCGCATTACGAATCAAAGAAGAAAATAAGCAACAACTCCCTAGCGCTTTAATCCTAATGTCACCCTTCTTAGACTTGACCTTAACAGGCGAGTCTTTACGCTATAATCAGAAGCATGATGCTTTACTGTCAATCGAAGCACTTGAATCTGGTATTGATTTTTACGTACCGAAAAACATGGATCGTTCTTTACCCACACTTTCGCCTATTTTCGGAGATTTTGCAGGGTTGCCTCCAACCTTGGTTCAAATTGGTTCTAAAGAAATTCTTTTGTCAGATGCCCAACGTTTCGAAGAAAAAGCCAAAGCTGCTGGTGTCCAAGTCAATTACAAGCTATATACGGGAATGTGGCATAATTTCCAAATGTTTAGCCCATGGTTTGATGAAGCAAAACAATCTTTAGCAGATATTGCTGAATTTGCTCATAAAATTGACAAAGATTGATCCCAGTATTGACCAAATAATGAACAACAGATGATTTTAAAAACCAAACTGTTGTTCATCTTTAAAAATAAAATAATCAATTTAAAAAATGAGCATTCACTAGAATAATAACCATACAATTCATTGAAACTATATTGCTTGTCAGATTTATGTTTAGTGCTTTTTCAAATTTCAACAGACTCTTAACCTATACTACAAAATTAATCACATTTTTTTAAATTATGTATATATCCTTCAAGTATTTACTTAAACTTTAGTTTGAGTTTAAGTCAATAAATTGCTACATTCTAGACATCAACAATAAAAATCCAAGTGTGGATGGATTAGATTATGCGTAATAAAATTTATTCCGAAAAACGACGTAAAATTCATTCATTATTCAATCAAGTATTGAAACACTCATTTATTGCCAAATTAATATATAAAAACCAACTGAGTAACAGTTTGGAAATCGACCCACATACAGGTATTTATAATCAGTTTGCAATTAATACCTATTTAAAAGAGTTACATCCTCAGACTGATTCTAACTTTGGTATCATTTTGCTTAGTGTTGATAACTTGTGTGAAATCAAGAACAAATACAATCTAAAAATTGCACATAAAGCTTTAGCGGCTATTGCCCAAGAGTTATTACAAAATATCCGTGAAACTGACCTTGTTGGCCGCTATAGCGAATCTGAATTTATTTTAATTCTCAGTGATGTTACTCAGGATCAAGCACGTCATATCGCAGATCGTCTATCACGTTTAATTAATCATTATGATTTAAAGATCAACAACAAAGTCATTCCACTTCAAACAAGTTGTGGTGCATCCGTTTCTAAACATGACAGCATGAGTAATGCAGTGTTACAACAAGCAGATCAAGCATTATATATTGCGAAAACCAATCGTAAACCTTGTTATTCGGGCACAGGTGTTTTGTCTTAAAACATCTGTATATTTAAAAATTAATTACACCACTATTTACTTTATATTAATAATAAAATACCTGTTTATTAACAAATAAATGATAACAATTCTTTGTTTTAATAAATTTTAATCACTATAATTTAAAAAATTATTAATCAGTACTTAATGAATTACAGCTTGAAAAACCCTGGAATAATTATGAATGAAGGTATCGAATATAAGACTTAATCATTACTGGCAAAAGCTGAAACAACAATTAGATTCAAATATCATTATGAATTGGAGCAGTTTACATAAATGTATCTTGATTCTGTTCCTGACTGTTGCCCTTCATTTATCATGGATTGTATGGAAAATTTTTATCCTGTTAAATCCAGAAACTTGGCAATGGGTCAATATCTCCTTGATTCGTTCACAACTTGTGGTCAATGCTGGCTCAACCCTACTGCTTTTTTTTCTGATTGCATTTTGTTATTTCTTTCAAAATAAAAAATGGGCGAACACTATCCTCCCCCATATTGTCATCAGTATTTTTATTCTTTTAATGCTTGCTGATGGTTTCCTCGTTGGTATCTATAGTCCAGCTACTGTTTTTGCATTTGTTTGTATTTCTGGTGTGGGTTTAATCTTATTCAATAGAAAAATTATTTATCTGCAAATTAGCACTGCACTACTGTTCTATATTTCAATGATGCTTTGTACTTATTGGCGCATCATTCCGTATGCCCCAATTTTTAATACACATATATTAGAAAATAATCGGCATGATAACCCGTTCTGGGTAGGAACAATGCTATATTTTATTATTCCTATTTTAATTGTATGTTTGATTTTATGTGAGATTTTACTGTCTCAGTGGCGACATAGAGAGTCATTAATCAAAAAACTCAGTGAAATTGACCCACTGACCAATTTATATAATCGTCGTTTTTTTAATGAAAAGCTTGATGATATCCAAAATAAGCAAACCGAATATACCATCATCTTGATTGATATTGATCATTTCAAAGAAATCAATGACTTATATGGACATCATTTTGGTGATGAAGCATTGTGTCAAGTTGCCAAATTATTATCATCTCACATTCGTCAGTCAGATATTGTGGCTCGTTATGGCGGTGAAGAATTTATTATTGCCTTACCTGAAACCTCTTTAAACATTGCTCAAGCACTTGCTGAACGCTGTCGATTGGCGATTCAAAACCAAGTGCTTGAATCCCTTGATCATCATTATGTTCAGCTGACCGCCAGTTTTGGTATTGCCACCTCCAGTGACGATGACAATATCAGTAAAATTATTCATCTCGCAGACAAAGCGCTATATCGGGCCAAACAGTCTGGGCGCAATCAAGTACAGCTCTACCGTGCTCAAATCAATGAAATAGCTTAAGCGGTATTCAATACATTAAACCTGACTGCGATACTGTTCTTCACACGCTACAAATCGAAATTCTGCTTGCGCTTCTGCTATCCATTGCTGTACAGCAGGGACGGCTAATATCTTGTCGATATAACGTTGACTGTTTGCTGATACTGCAATGCCATAACCCATAAACCGCATCACAACTGGCGCATAAAAAGCATCGACAATAGTAAACTCATCACCACATAAAAAACTGTCAGGGTGTGGTCGCTCCGACCATAATTGTTCAATCCGTTTTACATCTTGCTGTAGTTTTAAATTTTCCTGCCAAAGCTGTGCACCAATATGCTTTAAATCAGCATCTAAATTCATATCACAACAACTACGCAAAGCCATAAAACTACTGTGCATTTCAGCGGACATCGATCTTGCGCGTGCACGTTGTTTTACATCTTGAGGCCACAATTGTTTTTCAGGAAACTTTTCTGCCAGATATTCACAAATCGCCAAAGAATCCCAAACTAAAAAGCCATCGTCTACTAAAGCTGGGACTTTGCCAGTTGGGTTTATTTTTAAAATACTTTGTTTAAATTGGCTGTCGAGGTCAAAGTGATCAAAAGGGATTAGGTGCTCTGTAAATGAAATATTAAAATGCTGAATCACTAACCATGGACGCATCGACCAAGTCGAGTAATTTTTATCACCAATAAACAGTTCTAACATTTTAATACTCCTGTGTTTATTGCTTATTTTGAACTCAGCATACACAAGATAAGACTATTCTAAAAGCATTTCGAAAATTGCTCGCTTTGAAAACAAATCAAGGAGTAGATCAACTACTCCTTGACGATGTATCAGACTGAATTGATTAGAATAAGAATGCCACACCTAAACCAGCTTTATAACTACGGTCTCGCCCTTCCAAATCCACACCCACACTTCCATCAAGTTGGGTACGCTCATTAACCGCATAGATCAAACCAGAGCCTAGACCATACTTATAGTTTTGGCTTTCTGTTTTTGAATAGACAAACTCAGAGAACCCTGAAAGATTACCGGCAATTTTATAACCGACAGTAGGTACAGCGGTCACTGACCAATGCCCATCTTGCACAGCATAGTTCATGGTGATTCCAGTATTGACCAAATCGTTATACTGATAATCTAATGATGTGCCGATGCTATAAATATCATCTTCTTCACTAAAACCATCATTGCCCGTTGCAATCAAGGCTTGAGCCAAAATCGCCATGGATAATTTATCATCTTTTAAGTCGATGGCTTTTTTAATCCCAATAGAAACATCACCTAAACCAGAGTCATCCTCTTTAAGGCCTCTATATTTGGTTTGAGTCCAAGCTGGACCCTGCCAGCCTAACTGTAACTCCATACTAGAGGTTAAACCAGTACGGAGCAGCATATCACCATTGAGGGTTACAGTTTTTGCTTTTGCGCCATCTACTTTAGTTTCTGTATAGGTTGCACTTGGTAGACCTTGCTCCCAAGCCAATTGACCCACTGGCGTGATTCCTGTTCCAAAACCAGTTCCAGGACGATCAAAAGAAAATTCTGCTGCCATTGCGCTTATACTTAGACTCGAAGCAAGGGCTAATGTGATTCTATTTAAAATTGCCATATGAAGACTCAAAATTTACGATAATTCTTTGGACATTTTCGCACCGCGACTACGTAGTAACTCTAAAGATTCTTTCTCTTCAGGTAAAGCCTGAGACCAATCTATTTGATCAAATTCACAATCAAAGAACAAATCACTGATCGAGGATAAAATAGTCTTACCTTCTTCATCTTTGGTGTTCGGGTCAACCTTATGATCTAAAAGTTTATCAATTGCAGGTACACAGGCTGCGCTTGCTGCATCCCACAGTGGACCATAGCACTCTTCAGTGTCCCACAAATAAAAGTTTGCTTTGGCATTAATTAAAGCATCCAAAATATCTAAATGCGGTTGTAAATCTTGTGCTTTTTGTTCTGCCGTTAAAGGATGACCTGCTTCATAGGCATCACAAATTTTTTCCCACCATTTAAACAATCCATCTGACCAAATTGAAACAGCTGGTCCTTTTTCAGGTTCCATAAAGTTAGGATCAAATCCATCTGCAAGCAAACGTTTGACTTGAGCAAGGTCTAAATCTTCTAAAGCCTGTATAAAGACTTGTTGTTGTGCTGATAACATTTTGATCTCACTATTCTATTCCTATACAACATTATGACGAATATTTTTAAAATAGCTTTGAAAAATTTTAATCGTGTCGCTTTTATTTTATAAATGGCATTTATTGTTCATTTATGACAAAGAAGATAATCAAGGACTGTTTTAAAAACATAAAATTGAAGACCATAAAAAAGCCCCGAAGGGCTTTTTATCAGATCATGCTTCATCTGCATCAGCAAGTTCTAGTTTTCCACCACGTGGATTTTCAATTTTTTCTAATACGTGCTCTAGGCTACGCTTTACGCGATCTATCGCACCGTGTAATGAAAGATCAATGTTTTTCGCTCGATGTTTTACCACGACTGGCTTCAAACCTGCTGCTTTGACTTCAATCATACACTGGATATCATCCGCCCCACCTTTGTCACCGTTCTCATCACTGATATGAACTGAAAACTGGGTAATACGTTCGCTATGACGTTGGAATTCTTGATTTAGCTCATCGCGTACGTAAGTAATTAAACGATCACTATTTCTAATATTTTTATCTGTACGGATTTCTATATTCATAAAAAACATCCTCTTTCTAATCAAAAAACGAGTGCAAAACTTATATTTTCGGCACACTTTGCGCCTGCTGTATAAGACAGCTTTTCACCTACAATAAATTGGAACCGTAACTCCTCTATTGCAAAGATGAACACTTTTAACGATCTGCAGATAGGTGTTCTTATACATTCAATATCAGGCCATATTGGAAAATATGCAAGTAGATTTTTAACTTTTTTATGAAAAGAATATGAAAAATGACATCTTGTTACGTTACTTTATAATTAAATGATTTAATTGATTTTTTAATGACTAATTCTGACTAAAAACATCAACTATGTTTAATTCTTAAACTTTTAATGGATATAAATTTTAAATCTTTGCTTTAAATATGCGACTCACGTTTTAAAACATTTCACCTCTTGATGTTTACATATTTATTTTCATTCCATCTAATTTTCGCTTTATTTTTATTTAAGAATCTGTATTCTTGAAGCGCTTTTCTTGGGGGAAAGGAAGAATTCATGAAACTTACACAAATTGCGGCTATCTGCGCAATCGCTTCAACTGCAACTTTGGCTCAAGCTGCGCCTGTTTGGCAAGATTTTAGTATTACTGGTCTTTATGGTGAAAACTATGAACTAACACCAGATGAGAAACAATCTACCATCACTTTTGAGTATGCTGCCAAACTTAAATACGGTGATTTCTTTGCCTTTGCTGACCGTACCAACAGTGATGGTCAGTCGGATACTTATTTTGAGGTTTCTCCACGTCTTAGCTTAGGCGCTGTTTCTGGGAAAAAACTTGAATTAGGCCCAATTAAAGACGTATTAATTGCGACCACTTGGGAAGGTGGTAAAGACATGAACAACTACCTATACGGTGTTGGTGTTGATTTAGCCATTCCTTATTTTCAATATGCGCAATTAAATTTCTACCGTGCCAATAATGAAATCCAAGAAGATGACTATCAATTGACATTTACCTATGGAATTCCATTTAAAATTGCATCTGAAGAATTCCTTGTGGACGGTTTCCTTGATTGGTCAACTGCAGAAAAAGATCAAGTTGCACACTCAAGCGAGTTGAACTGGACGACACAATGGAAATGGAATGCGGGTAAACACATTTCTCCAGATACCCGTCTATATCTTGGTGTTGAACACTCTGTATGGCACAACAAATACGGTGTTCCAGGCAAAGACGAAAATAATGTCAGCGCTTTAATCAAGTATCATTTCTAAGACTGAGCTAAATCCATTGATCAGAAAGCAAAACTTCGGTTTTGCTTTTTTTATTGCCCTTAAAAATAAATCTTTTTAGAATACCCCTATCAATTTTCCATTGACCTGTATCCATGAATTTTCAGATCCGCCCTGCTCAAGCTTCTGACCTAACTGAGATTATGCGTATTTATAATCATGAAATTGCAACAGGTTTAGCAACATGGAACAGCCAATTAAAGACTTTCGCAGATTACCAACAGTGGTTTCTAGAATTACAACAACAGCAATTTCCACTTTTTGTTGCTGAAGAAACAGCGACTCATGCCATTGCAGGCTATGCCGATTATGCAAGCTTTAGAGCAATCAACGGTTATCTATATACAGTTGAGCACTCTGTTTATATCGACCCAGAATTTACTCGACAAGGACTCGGCAAACGCTTAATGCTGAAATTGATTGAACATGCTCAACAGCACAATATCCACGTTATGGTTGCTGCAATTGACCATGAAAATACTGGTTCGATTTATCTACACCAACAACTCGGATTTAAACAAACAGGTTACATGCCACAAGTCGGACAAAAATTTGGGCAGTGGCGTGATTTGGTGTTGATGCAATTAAATTTTGATTAAAATAGAGCAGTATTTATACAGAACCCGTCGTAAATTTTTTTTGTCGCTTTTTCAAAATCTGTTGTATAACCATAAACAATATTGCTGAACTTCAGAGCGAATATCGATGAATAAAATGATAATCAGTCTATTGGCACCATTTGCATTGATACTTAATACAGCAAGCCATGCTGCTGACTACGATGAACAAAATATAAAACAGGGTTGTGCCAAACTCAGTCAATATCGTAAATTGGGACAAAAATTTTACGACCAGAAAAACTATAAAAAAGCGCTTGATCAGTTTCAAAGACAAGCATCTTGGAGTGCTTTTTGTCAGTCTGTGGGTGAAGAAGACACTGGCATTCGGGTTTCAGATAATGACATCGACATTGCCAATAATAATGTGGGTTTAACGTATAGCAAACTCAATCAACCCTTATGGGCAAGAGCGTGGTTTCAAATTAAACCCACAAAAACCAGTCAATTTAATTTAAAAAAGTTAGTAACACCAAAACCAAACAATGACTTAACAGGAGAATATGCCAGTTATGCAGGTTTTGGCGAATGGAATAATATCACCATTAAAAAACGTGATCAGAAATATCTCATTCAATTCACTGGTCTATGGATGGGTGCTCGAAGCCTAATTTATGGTCCAAATATTGGCGAATTTGAAACAGAAATGCCACTTCATGCCAAGAAAGCAAGCTATCGTTTTGAAAATTGTCAAATTGACATCAATTTCACCTATAACTCCTCTTTAGGCAATTTTATTAAAGTGAAAGAATTAAATGAACAAGCCGATTGTGGCTTTGGTATGAATGTTTCATCAACAGGCTATTATCAGAAAGTTGAGCCTCAATAATATAGGGTTTAACTACACCTCCCTTGACTCAGGGAGGTAAACAAAATGTTTTCACGATTCTGTTAAATCGCCACTAAATCACGAATCCCCTTTTCAGGCATTTCTTCACCGATGCCTTGTGCAACCACTTGACCACGTGCCATCACGGTATAGTTATCGGCCAGCTCCTCGGCAAAATCATAGAATTGCTCTACAAGTACAATCGCCATTTCGCCACCATCTGCCAATTTTCGAATCACTCGACCAATATCTTTAATAATCGAAGGCTGAATTCCTTCGGTCGGCTCATCTAAAATCAAAACTTTCGGCTCCGATGCTAAAGCACGTGCAATGGCTAATTGCTGTTGCTGTCCACCAGACAAATCTCCTCCACGGCGATGTTTCATTTCGTCTAAAACAGGAAAAATTTCATATAAATGCTCAGGAACTTTACGGGTTTTTGCACCAGAAAATTTTGCCATGCCAATCAAAATATTTTCCTCTACTGTGAGTGTAGAAAAAATATCTCGCCCTTGAGGAACATAGGCCAAACCCGCGCGTACACGCTGTTCAGGGCTCATTTTAGCAATGTCTTTGCCATCCAATAAGATTTGCCCAGACTTAATTGGTAAAATTCCCATCAAACATTTTAATAAGGTGGTTTTACCCACACCATTCCGTCCTAAAACCACAGAACACTCACCAATCGGCGCAGTTAAAGTCACATCACGGAGAATGTGACTGCCCCCATAAAATTGATTGACGTCTTTTATTTCTAGCATATTGCTCCCCTTAACGTCCTAAATACTTTTCAATCACATCTTCATTGGCTTGTACTTCCGCCAAAGTTCCTTCGGCTAGAATGGCACCTTGTGCCAGAACCGTAACTTTCTCACTAATGGTGTCGATAAAGCTCATATCGTGCTCGACCACAACCAAGGTATGATTCTTTTTTAATTCCAAACATAACTCTGCTGTGCGTTCAGTTTCAGCATCTGTCATTCCCGCTACAGGCTCATCCAACAAGATCAGTTTAGGTCGTTGCATCAACAGCATGCCAATTTCAAGCCACTGCTTTTGTCCATGTGATAACAATCCCGCAGGCTTTTGAATAAACTCTTGTAAACGAATCTGTTGCAAAGATTCATCCAAAGCCAACTGTGCATCGGGACTTAACTTGCTAAAAAAACTTTTTTTCACAGTTTTGTCTTTTGGTGCAGCAAGGAGCAGATTTTCCATCACGGTAAAATTTTCAAATACAGTAGGTTTCTGAAACTTACGACCAATACCCGCTTCTGCAATTTGCTCTGTACTCATTTTGGCAAGATCATAGTTTTGACCAAAAAAGGCAGAACCTTCGGTAGGGCGTGTTTTACCGGTGATGACATCCATCAATGTGGTTTTTCCCGCACCATTTGGTCCAATAATGCAGCGCAACTCCCCTTCTTCAATGTAAAGAGACAAATCATTTAAAGCCCGGAAAGAATCAAACCATACACTGACTTTTTCTAAGTAAAGTGCAATACCATGGCTGAAATCGGCACCTTCAGCTTTAGGACGACCATAGCCCTCACCGATTTGACCACCATGTTGCGAATTTAAGCCCAAATCTGACAATAGCTCTGACATTAGTGATCCTCCTTTTTAAAGCGCTCAAGCAATCCAATCACCCCTTTAGGGAGGAAGATGGTTACAACGATAAATAATGCACCAAGGATCAATAACCATATTTCAGGATATGCAACGGTAAAATAGGTTTTAACTCCATTGATCAGACCTGCACCTAGAATTGGGCCAATCAATGTGCCACGACCACCTGCTGCAACCCAAACCGCCATTTCAATCGAATTCACAGGATTCATTTCGCTTGGATTAATGATGCCTGCTTGTGGGACATACAATGCACCTGCAATTCCAGCAATCACCGCGGAAAGGACCCATGCCGACAGTTTGTACCACAGGGTACGATAGCCTAAATATTGCAACCGGTTTTCACTATCACGGATTGCCCCCAACACTCGACCATAAGGCTTATTCATTAAACTACGTAAGCCGATAAAGCTCAGTAACAACACTAAGGCAGTAAGGAAACATAATGTTGCTCGCATAGAAGCAGAGGTAATATCCATCCCAAGAATAGTTTTAAATCCAGTAAAGCCATTGTTCCCGCCAAAACCTGTTTCATTGCGGAAGAACAACAGTGCTGCAGCAAAAGTCATGGCTTGGGTGATAATCGAAAAGTACACACCTTTAATTTTGGAACGGAAGGCAAAGAATCCAAAGATAAAGGCTATCACGCCTGGTACTAAAATCACCAAAGCCAAAGCCCATAAGAAGTGCTGGGTTCCGACCCAGTACCAAGGCAGCTCAGTCCAACTCAGAAAGCGCATAAAGTCAGGTAATTGCTCGCCTGCTGACTCTCGCATCAGGTACATACCAAAAGCATAACCACCCAAAGCAAAATATAACCCATGCCCCAGACTTAGAATGCCGGCATAACCCCAGACCAGATCCAAAGCCAGTGCAACCAAGGCGAGACACATGATTTTACCAATCAAAGTCACCCAGTATGCTGAGAGGTGTAAGGCTGAATCTTGTGGCAACACATGAAACCACGGCAGAATCAGCATCACAGCGAAACATACAGCAATGGCAATTGCACTATAGGGTTTATCTGAAAGTAATGATGTGATTTTCATAGGCTTACTCCACAAAACGACCTTTGATAGCGAATAAACCTTGTGGGCGTTTTTGAATAAACAGAATCACAAGAACCAAGAGAATAATTTTGGCGAGCACTGCGCCCATACCAATTTCGAGAATTGTTCCACTCACACCTAAACCTAATGCGGCAAGCACAGCGCCCCAAACCTGACCAACGCCACCCACAACAACCACAAGGAAAGCATCAATAATATAGTTTTGCCCTAGGTCAGGTCCGACATTGCCGACTTGTGCCAAGGCACAGCCTGCCAGCCCTGCAAGTCCTGAACCCAGTCCAAAGGCCATCATATCGATTCGTGCAGAGCGAATACCGACAGCACGTGCCATCTGACGGTTTTGCGTGACTGCACGGACGAATAGACCAAATCGGGTTTTATTGAGCAAGTAAACCAGTAAAAGTAATACAGCGATGGTGAAGACGATGATCGCGATACGGTTATAGGGCAGCATCAAACTAGGTGTAAGCGAAATCCCGCCTGAAAGCCATGAAATATTTGATACTTCCACATTCTGCGCACCAAAAATCATCCGGACCAATTGCATCAAAATAAGGCTGACACCAAAGGTCGCCAACAAGGTTTCTAACTGACGGCCATACAACGGGCGAATCACGGTTCGTTCTATCAACATGCCAATCAAAGCACTGACTAAAAACGCTGCTGGAATTGCTGCAATCAGGTACCAATCCACATAAGCACCCAAATGGGTTTTAAAGAAACTTTGCACCACATAAGTGGTATAAGCACCGATCATGATCAACTCGCCATGTGCCATATTGATCACACCGAGTAAGCCATAAGTAATCGCCAGTCCTAATGCTGCGAGCAATAAAATACTTGCGGTACTGAGGCCTGAAAAAACATGTCCTGTCCATTCACTGGCTTGAATGCGGGTTTTAATACTACTTTGCGCACTGACCAATGCAGCCTTTAATTCTGGATTTAAGTTTGGCTGTGTTAGCGCTTGTTCGATGATCGCCAGAACATCAGGACGACTAGAATCTTTTAGGGTTTTAACTGCTTGAATTTTGGTGAGCGTATCTGGACTATTAAAATCAATTCGTGCTTTTAACTGGGCTAAACGTGCCTTCACCTTATTATTTTTTTCATTGAGATAAAGTTGGTTGATGACCTTGATATCCAGTTCATCTAAATTATTCTCCAAAATATCAATCGCAGCCAATCGCTGTGATGCATCTCGGGACTGTAACTTGATCTTCGCCTGACCAAAGCTCAAGGCTTTATGCAAGGTATTGACCAACGTCACTTGATTTAAATCACCTGGCCAATCAGTAATTGCCTGTTCATCTGGATAACTGAACAGTTTATCGCCAGCTTTCATGATGTAGGTATTTCCCGAACTGTCGGTATAAAGCTCGTCGTTTTCGACATAGGCCACCAGCTTATCAAGCTCGTCTATACTTGCTGGCCATTGATTCAGCATCGCTCGACGCTTTGCAAAATCTGCACGTACAAATTTTTGAATGGCATCATCATGACTTGCCGCTGGCTGAGCGGATGACGATTGCGCACTATGCACAGATTCAGCAAAAATCTGTTGAATAAGAAATAATTGAGAGATCGTAAAAAAAAGTGCTGCGAGTTTCAGTCTAAGTGACATGTGCAACTCCCCCTATTTTTGTTTAAATACAATGACCTTTAAAGTTGAGTCATCAGTTAAGCCCACTATGCATATAGCGGGCTTTTGGGGTCGTAAAGTCTTTATTTAGGAATGTACGGGCTCCATGGTTCCGCTTTGATCGGTTGAGGGCTCTTGTAAACCACATCAAATTGCCCATCACCACGAATTTGTCCAATCATCACAGGCTTATGCAAGTGATGATTAGTAGCATCCATACTTAAGGTATAGCCAGACGGTGCTTTAAAGCTTTGACCTGCCATCGCTTCACGGACTTTATCTACATCCGTTGTTCCCGCTTTTTCAACGGCTTGTTTCCACATATTGATGCCAACGTAGGTGGCTTCCATTGGGTCATTGGTCACCAATTTACTGGCATTGGGTAGCTTATATTCGACTGCATATTGCTTCATCTTATTGACGAATTCGGTATTCACTGGATTCTTCACAGACATGAAGTAGTTCCAAGATGCCAAATGCCCGACCAATGGTTTGGTGTCGATCCCGCGTAATTCTTCTTCACCGACTGAAAAGGCCATCACAGGAATATCCGAAGCTTTTATGCCTTGGTTACCCAATTCACGATAGAACGGTACGTTAGAATCGCCATTGATGGTGGAAATAACCGCGGTCTTTTTACCCGCAGCAAACTTCTTAATATTGCCGACGATGGTTTGATAATTACTGTGTCCAAATGGTGTGTATTCTTCCATGATGTCTGCATCGGCAACACCTTTAGACTTTAAGAATGCACGTAAAATTTTGTTGGTGGTTCGCGGGTAGACGTAGTCAGTACCTAATAGGACAAAACGTTGCGCCTTACCTCCCTCTTCACCCATTAAATATTCAACAGCAGGAATCGCTTGTTGGTTAGGTGCTGCACCTGTATAGAAAATATTTTTAGACTGTTCTTGGCCTTCGTATTGCACTGGATAGAACAACAGACCATTGAGCTCCTCTACAACTGGTAACACTGATTTACGAGAAACTGAAGTCCAGCAGCCAAAAATGACAGCGACTTTATCCTGAGTTATTAACTGGCGGGCTTTTTCAGCAAATAATGGCCAGTCTGATGCAGGATCGACGACAACGGGCTCAAGCTTTTTCCCCATCACCCCACCTTTGGCATTAATTTCATTGATTGCCATCAGTGCCGTATCTTTAAGCGACGTTTCAGAGATTGCCATGGTTCCAGACAATGAATGCAAGATGCCCACTTTAATTGTGTCACCGCCTGTAGCAGTTGCCGATTTATTTTCTGCCGCGGGTTTCGCTTCCGTTTTATCTGCGGGTTTTGAGCAAGCCGTCAGCGCAATGCTCCCCATCATTGCCACAGCGAGAAGTGTTTTTGAAAACATTTTTTGTTGGAACATCATCTTTTTCTCTCCAAACCTTTTGGTGCATTTTTGAATGCGCGATTTTGCTTTTACCTGACAGGCTTAATTCAATTTTTATGCCAAGTGGAGAATTTGTGATTTTATCGTTGAATATTTTTCCTGATAAAAAATAATAAAATCAAAATATTAGCTGCTATTATTTTTATATAAGTTGAAGATACATTGATAGGCATTAAATGCCTTTCCATCACTGGATATAGCCAGCACTTAGCAAGTAAAAATGCGAGATTAAAAGCCACACTGGTCAAATTAAGTGCGATTTTTTTTGTTTAAAATGAGCGATGAGAGTGCAAAAAATTTACCCAAAATTAAATTTTTAGGCTTTCGGGATAAATTTTGCTTTACAGCACCAAACGATTTTTGACGGGATGATCCAATCCCTGAGATGGATGGCGTAGAGGCAAAAGAATAGGAGAAAAAATAGAAAGATAATGCAGAAATTATTTGTACGACGAAGAATGTAATTCTGTTTGCATCAATGCGATGTTTCAGAGGTATCAAAAAAAATGATGCTCTGAGGCATCATTTTTTAAATATGAATGCGTTCAGCAATCAAACACTCAAATCAGCTAAATTACCTTTTTGCTCTAACCAGTCTTTACGATCACCTGACCTTTTTTTAGCAAGTAATTTGTCCAGTAAGCCTGTTGTGTGATGCGTGTCGTCCAAATCCAACTGCACCAAACGGCGTGTATTTGGATCTAAGGTGGTTTCACGCAATTGACTGGCGTTCATTTCACCCAAACCTTTAAATCGCGTAATTTGCGGGTTTTTAGACTTAACTCTCTTTAAGATAGCTTCTAACTCTTCGTTATCAAGCGCGTAATAAACATCTTTGGCATCATCGATACGGAACAATGGAGGCATTGCAACATATAGGTGCCCAGCATCGACCATTGCAGGGAAATGCTTGACGAAGAGTGCACAAAGCAAGGTCGCGATATGTAAACCATCTGAATCGGCATCGGCAAGGATACAAATTTTGCCATAACGTAATTCGGAAAGATCATCACTGCCCGGATCTACGCCAATCGCAATCGCAATATTATGCACTTCTTGAGAAGCCAACACCTCGTCAGAAGACACTTCCCAAGTATTTAAAATTTTCCCACGAATCGGCATGATCGCTTGGAAGTTTTTATCACGGGCTTGTTTTGCTGAACCACCCGCAGAGTCACCTTCGACAATAAACAGTTCTGATTCTTCAAGGGTATGACCGACGCAATCTGACAATTTTCCGGGCAAGGTTGGACCCGCAACAATCTTTTTACGTTCAACTTTTTTAGCTGCTTTTAAACGGCGACCCGCTTTCGCAATCACAATCTCAGCCAATTGCATGGCCACTTCAGAGTTTTGATTTAGCCAGAGTGCAAAAGCATCTTTGGCAATATTTAAAACAATGTTAGACGCTTCTCGGCTTGAAAGACGTTCTTTGGTTTGTCCTGAGAATTGTGGCTCTTGGAATTTAAGCGACAGGATATAATTGACCCCGTCCCAAACATCTTCAGCAGATAATTTCAGATTACGTGGCAACAAGTTACGTAACTCACAAAACTCACGCATCGCATCGGTAACACCTGAGCGTAACCCGTTTACATGGGTTCCCCCTTGTGCCGTTGGGATCAAATTCACATAACTTTCCTGAATTTGTTCTCCACCCTCAGCATTCCAGCAAATTGCAAACTCAGCACTGGCACGTTCAGCTTCACCCGTTGCAACAAAGGCAGGGTCTGGAATGATTTCGCGATCTTGTAATTCATCCATCAAATAGTCAACGAGACCATTTTCAAACTGCCATTCAATTTTTTCGTCATTAATCTGGTCAATATAATTAATTTGTAGACCAGCAGCCAATACAGCTTTGGCTTTGAGATTATGTTTTAACGCTTTTAAAGCAAATTTAGGAGAGTCAAAATATTTCGCTTCTGGCCAAAAATGTACTGTTGTCCCCGTAGCACGTTTTGGCGCTTTGCCTTCCAAAACCTCTAAAGGCGCAACAGGTTCACCATGTTCAAACGCCATTTTATAAAGATTGCCGTGGCGTTGAACTTCAACTTCAACACGATCGGACAAGGCATTGACCACGGAAATTCCAACACCATGCAAACCGCCCGAAAACTGATAGTTATCGGTGCTAAATTTACCGCCCGCATGCAATTTCGTCAGGATAATTTCAATCCCGCTTTGTCCGTATTCAGGGTGAATATCGACCGGCATACCACGCCCATTGTCTTCGACCGACAACGAACCATCTTTATATACCGTGACAGTAATTTTATTGGCATGTCCTGCAAGTGCCTCATCGACAGCATTATCAATTACTTCTTGCGCCAAATGGTTTGGACGAGTGGTATCGGTATACATACCTGGACGGCGACGTACAGGATCTAGACCAGATAATACTTCAAGTGATTGGGCCGTATATTGAGACACGTTGAGTTTTTTCCTTTTATTTTACGGAGTATGATAAAAATTCCAGAATCATGGGTATTTTATCTGCAAAATCTTCCATCGCATGATTACCGTGCATTTCTGTCATGATCAATGATGTGTGTGGAGCTGCACTATAATACCGTTCAGCGTCACGATAATCTAAAACTTCATCACCTTGTTGCAATAAGACCAGTATTTTGTCTGCATCTTGTACAAATGGCACGGCAATCGCTTCCAAGTAGTCAAGTTGTAAACGATCTAAAGTCCATTGTTCATTGATCTTATAGGGAATCTGTTCAATTCCAAATAAGTTACTGAACAATTGCCATGGTCGCATAGCTGGATTAATTAAAACAGCAGGCACACCATATTTTGCGACCAATTGTGTCGCATAAAAGCCACCAAAGCTACTCCCCACCAGTGCAACATCAGGCAATTTTTCAATGAGCGCTGAAATTTGATCTAAAACCAGTTGCGGATGCTGGTTTAAATCAGGCAAATGCACACTATGCGATGAATAGCATCGACAATAATCATCTAGTTGTTGCCCTTTTATTGATAAAGGACTACTTTTAAAACCATGTAAATAAATAATATTCATTGAAAATAGTTTGCTTTTTTACCACCAATGTTTTAATTTTTAATGTGATTCAAATCACATTATTGTTTTAATTTGTATATGTCGGGATATTGTCCGACAAAAAACTAAAACTTAATCGCAATTATCGGTATTTTAAATAGCGTTCAGGATGAACAAGATAAGATGATTGCCTAGGGATTTATACATTGATCTACAGCAAAAATAAAGTCTTTGTTCCAGATCAATATGGATGAGGAAATAACAATGCCAAGCTTAACCCCTTTACACGAAACCTATTGTAAGTGGGATCGTTCGCCTCCAAGTCAGGCCGACGTATTAGAAGGTTTAGCGCAGTTAGTCAGCACGCCACTCAGTGGCATGGTTCAAGACTTCATCCAGTCGATCCAACGTGAAATGTTACTGAGTATTTTTGGCTTAAGTAAACAAAAAGCCAAACGTTTTCAATCTCGTCCGATTGTCGATAAATTCTATCAATTTGGTTATCACGCATTACAAAATTATGGTAGCCACCTGATTGCCCCAATTTTACGTAAAACCATTGAACGTTTTCCAAATTTACATGATAAGCCATTGACCTCTCACATGACCTTTTTGGTCAGTGTTTTAAATGGGGTATTGGGTGATTATTTGTTGGCAACTCATAATCCGCTCGCACTGTCACCTGTGCTCTATGATCATTATGGTTCATTACAGCAAGGTGATTTGGCTGGCCGTGTGGTGATTTTCTCTCACGGTTTATGTATGAATTATCAAGACTGGACCAATCGTAACAATGGCGGTATTGGTGAGAAACTCTTGGCGCAACGTGATCACAACACCATGTTGTATTTTCACTACAATACTGGACGCAGAATTTCAGCCAATGGACGTTCATTGGCAAATCTTTTAGAAGATTTAATCAAACGTAACCCTCGCATTACCAGCATTGATTTAATTGGGCACAGTATGGGCGGCTTGGTTTCTCGCAGTGCGCTGTTCTATGGCAAACAAAACATGCACCAGTGGTTCCACATGGTTGAGAATCTGGTTTGTATTGGTTCTCCGCATCATGGTGCGTTATTAGAACGTTTCGGATTTGCCATGCAAGAGAAAGTGGGTAATTTCCCGATTGTTAAAATGATCAGTCATATCGTCAATATCCGCAGTAATGGCATCTTAGACTTGCGTTATGGAAGTGTTCGAGATGATGACTGGGAGCATAACAATGCCCGTATTGGTTTGATGGATGACAACCGTAAACCAGCTCCGCTACCATCTCATATCAATACCTTTTTAATTGCAGGTACCTTGGAGTTTGAAAACCGCAAAAACCGCACCTTAAAAGTGATTGGCGACTATCTGGTCAGTGTTAAAAGTGCCTTGGGTGAACACCCGAACCCACGTTTCCAGTTGAAATTACCTGAATCGCATAAAGCTGTGTTTTATGGCTTAAACCATCTTGAGATTCAATATCATCCTTTGGTTTCGGAACAGATTGCCAAATGGTTTTATCCGCACCATGATGAATTGGCAGAAGAACAAATTCGCAAATATTTGATTAAATTAGAAAGTATGCAAGGGATTGTTGAAACTTAATTGCAAAAAAGCTGATCTTCAATCCACTTTTTTCTGCTATTTCACTTCAATTTGATAAGACTTGTTCTGCTGAGGATCAATCATGTCACCATATTCATCAAAGTTTGATTTTTCTGCACATTGGGTATCGATCAATAAGCGTTGATTTTTTACAATAAAGCCTTGTTTTAATTCACAAGTCCAAGCTTTATTATAAAATTTTTGGCTGAGCTTTTTGCCTGTTAAATCAAATTGCGTCACCTCAATCAGCGACTGGGCAAGCGTTCTAGCAGGATGGCTCTGCGACACAGACAATACGTAGTATCTGCCGCCATGTAACTGACAGTCTTCAATTCGACTTGAAAAATAATCTGGATCGACAATAAATTTTTTAAATGGCTGAGCGCCCAATTTGATATAGGAAACATCGGCTGGAATAGTGTCATCAAACTTAGATTTAAACTGACAAGACACATCTTTACTGACCACATTGTTGGCTGGTTTTGCAGAGACTTGTGCTGTAGCCAAGCAGACCAGTATGCCGATCCCGGCTAAATTTATTTTATGATTCATGATTTTGCTTGATTTATAAATAATTGAAGTTTATATGAAAAAAGAGCCAGTTTAGACTGGCTCTTAATGTTTTTAAATTAGTACTTTCTAAACAACTGCCACAGACTGATCAATGCCAATACACTGAAAAACAGTAATGACCAAACAGGTAAAGACTGTCCTAAGAAAGTCCAATCAACCATGGCACATTCGCCAGAACCCTTAAGCACATTTTCAAACACAGCCTTTAAAGGCAAAGTGTTGACCCAATAGTCCAGACCGGGACCACAACTTGGGACCTGATCTTTGGGTAGATTCTGTAGCCACACATGACGAGCGGCAACACCAACTGACCAAGAAATCGCAGCTAAACCCAAAAAGCTATAAATGCGTTTAAATACATTTGTTTTTGGGTTATGCAAAAAGGCAATCAGTGAAATTAGCCCTAGACCAATCAATCCAATACGTTGAAATACGCATAGTGGACATGGCTCAAGGCCTTGTACATGCTCTAAATAGAGCGCAAATGACATACCAATCACACTTGCCAAAAATAAAAGACCACTTACGAAGCGATAACTACGCCATTGCATGGAACTTCCTCATTATCTAATTAATGCTTTATCTAAATTTACTCAGATAATCCTCGAAACTTATACTTGTATTTTGTTCAAGTTGCTGTTGTTCTGCGAGAGATGTTCGAGTAAGCCCCTCAAAATACGCTAAAGTTTCCGGACTTAATACATGTTGTTCGTAACTTTGGATATGTTGATTGGCCATATAGCCACCAAAATTCCATGTACCACCTTGCTCTACAGTATCGGCAATCACATGCGCTGATAGTGTTTCATCCACATCATCAATACGTGTTTGCATCACCGTCAATGCTTGACGATATAAATCTGTTGCATAGGATTGGTTGAGTAGATCTGCAAGTGGTTGCATGGCGGTGACATGCTGTTGAATCCACTCAAGTAATGGATATTCAACACCCGCTTCAATGATTTTCGCATTTGGCGCACGACCACGATTGACCACTTCAGCCTGATTTTGCTCAATAATATCTTGTTCTTCATCCCATAAATCTGGGCTTTCTTTAAGCAAGCAATACAACGCAACCACTTCCAAGAAGCCTGCTGTATCCTCATCGATGCCAATCGCACTGTATGGATTTACATCTACCGCGCGTAACTCAACATAGCCAATCCCACGATTTGACAAGGCCTGAGATGGCGTTTCCCCTGCTTGTGGCACTTGTTTTGGACGGACTAAGCTGTAGTATTCATTTTCAATTTGTAAGACGTGATCATTAATTTGAATCGGCTGACCATTGGCATCGTTTAAACCTAAATGACTAAACTGTGCATAAGGTGAATTGACTGCTTTTTGTAATTCAGCCACGTAACTTTCTAAATTGTTGTAATGAATACCCAATTGTTTTTGTGCAGAATTCTGATAACCAAAACGCCCCATACGCAATGCTGTGGCATAAGGTAGAAATAATGTGCCTTTGATTAAAGGCAACAATTGATGCTCACGCCCTGTCATAAAGCATTTACAGACTGAAGGGCTGGCACCTACCAAATACATCACAAGAGGAGTTAAACGAATAAAGTTACGGATTAATCCAAGATAACGATGACTGCGATAATCTTGCAGGCTTAATGCTTTAAGCGCTTCATTGCTTTCGTGTTGTTGTAATTGTTCAAATAACGCATCTGGGAAAGACACATTATAATGCACACCCGAAATCGTCTGCATACGGCGCCCATAACGAATGCCGAGACCATGACGATATAAGGTTTTGAATTGACCAATATTGGATGTGCCATATTGCGCCAAACGGATATTTTCTTCTTTGTCATCCAGCATACATGGCATGGACAAAGTCCATAGCTTTTCATCATTTTCTAAATGACGATGCACAACAGCATGTACATCGGTTAAAAAGCTTAATGCTTCAGGAATGCTTTCTTTGGGAGGTGTAATAAACTCCATCAAAGCTTCTGAATAATCTGTGGTGATATGCGGATGTGTTAGGGCTGAGCCTAAAGACTGAGGATGATCAGCCTGTGATAAAAAGCCATTACTTTGCATACGCAGGCTTTCACGTTCGATGCCACGTAACATGCCTCTGAATAAGGTAGAATCCACCCAATTTGGTACTAAAGATTGGGAAATCGTTTCGGGTTGACTCATACTTACTCGCTTATCTTAAAGAATTTTTTAAAATAAAATGTTTTGATGCGCGCAGTATAACGTTATTTATCGATATACACGTATAAGCATCGTTGTTTTAAATGAATTATTCACTTTATTTCGGAAAAGTTTTTAACACAAACTACCTCTACAAGACATCTAAAATTTGTGATTTTATAGAAAAATTACCACTAAAGAATTGTAACTACTATGAATTATCAAGAAATTATCGATTTTTGGTTTAGTGAAGAAACTCAACCATTTTGGTTCGCAAAAAGTGACGCATTCGATCAAACTTTGCACCAAAGATTTGCACATACCTTGGATCAAGCCAAACATTGTGAGCTATGGACTTGGCGTGCCACAGCAGAAGGTCGCTTGGCTGAAATTATTGTTTTAGATCAATTCTCGCGTAATTTGTATCGAGATCATGCTGAATCTTTTGCACAAGATGCCTTGGCACTTGCGCTAGCACAAGAAGCAATTCAGCTAAATTTAGATCAACAATTAAGCCCCGAACAGCGTTCATTCCTGTATATGCCATTTATGCATAGTGAATCAAAAATTATCCATATCCAAGCTTTACAGCTTTTTGAAGAGTTGGGCAATCCTCTCAATTTAGATTTTGAGAAAAAGCATAAAGTGATTATTGATCGTTTTGGGCGTTATCCTCACCGTAATCAAATTTTAGGGCGAAGCTCAACGGCAGAAGAAATTGAATTTTTAAAACAACCAAATAGTCATTTTTAATCCTATTTATTTTTATCTAAACAGCTTATGCAGAAACATTTTGCATAAGCTGTTTAACCCGCGCATCAAAGCATGCTGATTCATCAGCAGCAGCAAGCGTTAGAAAACATAGCTGTGTTTAATAATGGTATTTTCAATCATTTCAGCATGTATGGACTTTAACTGCTGTTCATGCGAGTCAAAACTTGGAAAGAGCGGTATGCCCTTTCCAAGAAGAACAGGCATGATAAAAACCTCTAAAGTATTGAGCAGCTTCTGTTCAATAAAGGTATTCTGCAATTGTGTTCCACCGACAATCCAGACATTGCCGTTATAATTCTGTTTGAGATGCTCAACAAGTTCATCCACACCTAAGTTCCACCGCGAAAGCGAGGCATGAGTTAAAGCTAAATCAGGATTAGAAGTGACGATAAATCCTTTCTGGTTTGGATAGGGCCACGCCTCACCAAAAGAACAAATCACTTCATAGGTTTTACGCCCCATAATCACGATATCGATATCTTGGATAAAACCATCATATCCACAGTCAATACTTTGAAATGGCGCTAAAAAGGCTACAGAACCATCTGGTGTTGCGATATAGCCATCTGCGCTTGTTGCAATATAACCTTTAATTTGAATACTCATTCAACTCTACTCTCAACAGTCTTTATTTTTTTATCATGGATCAAATACGCATAATATAGGGCTTATTGTTTAAATTTTACGTGAACAGTCATTTATCTTGTTGAGTATCATCCTGAATTAACAAAATTCTTCTTGAAATTCATTGTCAGTCCATCAATTTAGAACAATATACTGAGGATTATAAATTCATTAAATTCCATCCAGAAGAATGGAAAGGAGAGACACATGAACAAAGTACTCATTGGTCTAACTATTGCAGCGGCGCTCACCATCACAGGTTGTGCGACGACACCAAGTAAACCACGTACCTTTGACCAGCTTGGGCAATACACTACGGTTCCACTTAACGATCATAGCTATCGCATCAGCTTCCAAGGCAATAGCAATATGAGTTTTGGAACAGCTGAAGAAATTAACCTTGTTAAAGCCGCACAAACCACGCTTTTAAATGGGTTTACTTACTTCAAGGTTTTAGATGACCCAAGTAATCGCACTCAGCAACCGCCTCGTAAAGCGGTAGTTTACCCATCATCAAACTACTATCCATATGGCTGGGGCTATCGTCGTCATCCTGTGTTCTGGAATGACCCATTTTATGATATGCCACAAGTGGTGACCATTGACCCTGTGCAAATTTCCTATACGATAGAATGTTATAAAGATAAAAAATCATCACCGAATGATGCATTTGACGCTCGTCTGATTTTGCAATCTTTAGGACAAAAATATGGTGTTAGTCCGACAGGACAAGTACTGCAACCACAGCCTGATGCGGTAACATCAACGAAATAAAAATGCTGAAATCGATTTAGGAAAATGAATGAGCGGAATTGAACAAAGTGAAGTTCTCAATGAAATTCCAAACTTAGATCGAAGCAAACGCTTTGCGACCATCGCCTTGGTGGTGGCTGTTGTCGCATGGTTTGCTTTGATCATTTCCGCCAAACTGATGCCTGAATATGCTTGGTTTATTCATATTCTCATGCTGGGTGCTGAAGCTGGCGTGGTCGGTGGCTTAGCCGATTGGTATGCGATTACCGTATTGTTTCGTAATCCCTTTGGGAAAATTCCCATTCCTAAATTCCTCAAAGATCACACCGAAATCATTCCACGTAATAAAGCACGTATTGCGGAATCGATGGGTAAATTTGTCCAAGAGAATTTTCTCTCTCCACAAATTGTTGAACGTAGTTTAAAAAGTATTGATCTTAGTTTTGCTGTGGGTCAATGGCTGGCCAATCCTAAAAATAACGGTCAAGTGGTGGATGTGATTCAGCAAACGGTTCCGAAAATTTTCGAATTTGTCGGGCAGGATCAAATTGGACGCTTTATTCAAAACAACAGTGTGCAATGGGTTCGAAATACTCGAATGAACCAATTGGCAAGTGAAATGCTGCGTGCGGTTTTAGAAAATGATTTCCATCAAGATGTATTACAACGTGGACTGGATATTGCCCATGAATGGATGATGACCCATCCTGAAAAAACCCGTGAAATCACTCAAACCATGTTTAAAGAGCTTGGTGTTTCCCGCCTTGCCAAAGGTGCCAGCTGGATTGGGATTGATGTTGAGCAACGGACCATTGATTCAGTGATTGAAAAAGTGGAATCCATGCTTGCTGATCAGGAGCATCCTATTCGTCAAAAAATTGAAGAAGCTGCACATGAGCTTATGTTGCAATTGGCGGATAACAATAGTCATGCCAGCATAAGCTTAAATGAAACCAAGAATGCCCTTTTAGACAGCGAACCGGTACTCAACTTTATTACTGGTGCTGTGGTGATTTTATGTGATGCGGTTAAATCTGACTTGCTTAAAGCAGACTCGGGTATTGCCATGAATTTACGTATCGCCATTCAACAGCTTGGTGAAAACTTGATGCAAAATCGGTCTGTACGTGAATTGCTGAATGATCGAATCAGCGGAATTGCCATCAATTTAAGTGACCAATATAGTGAGAAAGTGATTAAGTTTATTAGTCAACGTATCCATGAATGGGACTCTACCGAAATGATCGCCAAGATTGAAAATGAGGTAGGCGGTGATTTACATATGATCCGTGTTAATGGTGTTGTGGTCGGTGCATTTATTGGTCTAAGTTTAGGTGTGATTCGTGCTGTGATTGATTTTGCGATTTGAGAATATAAGGCTTTAAATGATGCAACAAAGGTTGAAGATTCAACGGAAGTGATTCGTACTATTTCGGCAAAAAGCAAAACATCACAGAAGAATGGTTATAAATCAAATTTTACCTGATGACATGTTAAAAAGAATGAAGAAATCATTCTTAACTTTTTAGGATTAAAACCATGAATTATTTTGCAAAGGATCCCTTCTAGGTAATGTTACCTAGGAGGAACCGTGAAAAATCTAAAATATCAATATCTAAACTCTATAAAAAGGAACCCTGATGATTGCTTTTCGAAGCGTTATCCAAATATTAAAAGCCTTTATTATAAAGCGTTTAGTACACACCAAGAGAGAAGTTTTTATTTTCTACATATAATTGAATATAAAGACTATCCTCTTAAGATTCGTGTTGCACGTGGTAACGGCTTGGCTCAAGCTTGGGATGATTTACCAACCTATGTCTATAAAGTTGCCAAAAGTTGGAAGCATAACTCCAAAAGAAAGCATCAGTATTACAAAGAGCATGAGCAACAATAAAAAATGGGAGTTTAACTCCCATTTTTTAACACTGCACTTTTATCAATTTAAATGCTGTATCAATCAATCGCATAATTGATGGTCACGACAACCCGCGCAATTTTATTAATGGTGGCTTTGTCATAAGCACCGCCATAATCACTGTCATCATCAGAACCACTTTCAGGTAAAATATAAAACGCACCCTGACTTGCAGAACGCATCGCACCGACTTTTACCCCACCCACTTTTGCAAACTCATTGGCACGGCTATGCGCATTTTTAGTTGCATTGGCGATCAATGACATTTTTATTTCTTCTAGATTCGACACCAAATACTGCGGTTTTTGCTCGATGGAGATGCCTTTTTCATCTAATAAATACGCATCTTTTGCGGCTTTCTCAATCTTTTGAATATCACGACTATTTATCACTAGTGATTGCATCGCAGTATAGCCTCTAAACTCGCGGGTAAATTTCCCCTCGCCTTGATTCACTTCTTCATAATAGGGTTGAGAGCTTTTATTACCCAGTTTCATTTCTGTTGCCTTAAACCCGTGCTCAATAAAAAAATCTTGTAGTGCTTTTATTTCTTGATCTAACAATTGATAGGCGGCTGAAACACTGTCTGAAGCACGACTAGTTTGCAGATGAATCTCCCAGCGCGCTAGATCCGCTTGTATAGGTTTTTCAGCCAACCCTTTGACCACTATTGAATTTTTTTCACCATTAAACTGCTTAAGTGCATAGCCCATGACACTTGCCGAAATAATGAATCCTAAACTTAGAATGAGTGCAAAGACCCATAAAGTTTTATATGTGATTGATTTATTTTCCATTATTTTAGTATCGCTAAAATTATTATAAATAAGTTATAGTAAGGATCCTATGACAAGTCAACCCACTTTGACCCTATAAATAACATTGCTTTATGGTTTGCATCGCCTATAAAGATTAATCACGCCTTATAAAAATCAGAATAATTCATCTAATCATCATATGAAATTTACATGATCTGATTCAGCGTTTAAAATCACTGCTAAAGTGCGTTTAAGCCATTTAAAATTACTCTGAAGCGAATGAATAAAATTTCAGCTTTGATCTTGTGGGCTTAAACTTGTGGACTTAAAAATGAGAAATTTAGCAATCATTTTATCCGTAATTTTACTTCTCACTATTTTGTAGTTCTATTTAGTTAATCTTACGCATCATACTCGGCGATATACCATAATGTTTTCTAAATTCACGTGAGAATTTCGACATATCATCAAATCCACACTGATAGGCGATCTGATTAATCTTATGCGTATGTTCATTGGTCTGTATCAACATTTTCTTGGCTAATTGCAGACGACTTTGCATCACATAACGGCCAAATGTGGTTTCATTCTGTTGAAAAAGTTTACTGATATATCGCGAACTAATACGAAGATCTTGAGCAATATCATGAATACTAAGCCCACTATTGTCTAAATGCTCCAGAATTAAATGCTTAATCTGTACGAGCATGCTGTGGCTACTTGATCGAGGCGTTTTGTCATTGATCTGATCGAGAACCACATAACGCAGTAAATCAAAAAATTTATGCAGTACCACCTGCTGAAGTTCAGTTGAAGCCTGCTCAGGGAACCAAAATAAATCATGAGCGTAATTTAATAATAAAATTTTCAGTGGATGCCCATCACCAAAAGCATGACCACATAACTGGTCAGGTCGCCCAAAATACTGTTGAAATTGTTCACGCGGGAACATGAGCACTAGTTGATTGAATTGTCCATTCAAATACAAATCATACGGCTGCTGGGTATCATGAAAAATAAATTGCCCTTTGCCAAGGCATTGTTCACGACCATGATACTGAACACCCATTTGACCTTCTATCAGGAAGATAAATAAAATCTCATCATGATGACTATGTCTAATATTGGAAGCATGCCGTTCAACATGTTGACCATAGCCTTTGATTTCAACCAGTTGAATATTGCCTATATGTTTTGCAGACAAAGCACCAAAAAAGCCATCCTGTACAGAAACATTACAGGTCAATGGTACAAATACTTGACTAATCGCATCCTGCCAATAGTCACGTTGCAGCTTATTTTTGACACGCCTTGTGTCATAGTTAAACATCATTGTCTCTCTTATTCTTAGACGCTTATACAATAAAGCTAATCCGTTTAGCATAATTTGTAAACCTTCAACTCAGCGTCTCCTAACCTTGAGATCAAGTAAAAATTATCTCTTTTAAATTTGGAATCTTTTTTCGATTTTTAGTTCCGTATAGATCTATGTTTTGTTCCTGCTCAGCATACCCCCTGATCAATCTTTGGCTTTATAACCAAAAGTGCAATATTGCTTAGTTATTGAGAAAGGATCACTCATGAAAACTTCAATTAAAGTCGCTTGTGTACAAGCGGTTCCTGCATTTCTCGACTTACAAGGAAGCGTAGACAAAACTATCAAAATTATTGCTGAAGCAGCAGAAAAAGGGGTTGAACTTATTGCCTTTCCAGAGACGTGGATTCCAGGCTACCCATGGTTTTTATGGTTAGATTCTCCCGCTGCGAATATGCCTTGGGTATATCAATACCATCTCAACTCACTTGAACTTAACAGCGACCAAGCCAAACAAATTGCGGATGCTGCAAAAAAACATAATATGCATGTGGTTTTAGGCTTGAGTGAGCGTGATCATGGCAGTCTGTATATTTCCCAATGGATTATTGATCATCATGGGGAAACCATCGCTGTACGTCGAAAATTAAAAGCCACCCATGTAGAGCGCACCTTATTTGGTGAAGGTGATGGTAGTTCTCTGCAAGTCTATGACACTGCACTTGGTCGCATTGGGGCGCTGTGCTGCTGGGAACATTTACAGCCCTTAAACCGTTATGCAATGTATTCGCAGCACGAACAAATCCATATCGCAGCATGGCCTAGTTTTAGCTTATATACGGATATGACTGCCGCACTCGGCGCAGAAGTCAACAATGCTGCTTCACGTCTGTATGCAGCTGAAGGACAATGTTTTGTGCTTGCATCTTGTGCGATGGTTTCTCAGGAAATGATTGACGCTTTATGTAGCGATGACACAAAGAAACAGTTACTAAAAACTGGTGGCGGTGCATCACGAATTTATGGCCCTGATGGCGGTGATCTCGCCACTCCACTTGCCGAAGATGAAGAAGGTCTGTTAATCGCTGACATTGATCTTAATCATATTATTTTTGCCAAAAATGCAGCAGATCCTGTAGGGCATTATTCTCGTCCAGATGTTTTTCAGTTGGTCTTTAATGCTCAACATAAACCTAACGTGATTTATTCAGCACCCACTGTCGAACCAACAAATATTGATGTGACAGCAGAATTGGAGGTTGAAGGAGAATAAATGATGATTCGCTATTTCTGATCACGGAGGCGATACAACTAATCTTGGTTAATTTTTAATTAAAGGAAGGCTCTATAAGGGCCTTTCTTTAATAGAGGGCTTTTATGTGAAATGTTTTATGTAATTAAAATCTCAAGCCTCGAATTTTTTCATGCTATGCACTTCAATTAGCTTTTTCTTTTGACTCATAGATATATTTTTTAATTTTAAAATATCTTTATTTAATAACTTATCTGTTTCTAACAACTCTTCAAATGTCATAGATTCTAGGATCGCAATTGTATCAGGCTCTAATTGTGTAAGTTCAAACTTTGCTTTGTTCGGATCATAGTAAATAAATTTTTTTACTCCAGAGTTTTCAAATTTTTTGTAATACAAAATACCATCACTAAACAACTCTTTATTTTTATAAACTTTAAATTTTAGGTGATCCTCTGCAAAAAAGTAGCCATTTTCTACAACACTATCCTTAATAATATTTTCGGCATAATACATTTTAGTAAAATTAGTATTAAACACATAAAATTCATAATAAAAAACATTAGAATTAATCGAAGTGTTTTTTATTAAATCTCCTTGATTAACAATTGTTTCTTTCTTAACCAAGCCGTACCATTTTTAATTAAAATATTTTTTATATGTAAATAAATTTACATTTAAATCTTTCAAACTTTCCTTATTTTCTAGGCTAAAAGTTAAATGATTGGACTCTTGCATATCTTGTGAACATCCTAAGAAAAATATAAAGAAGATCAGAAAAATTATTTTTTTATTTTTCAAAAGCAATTCAACCCTAAATTAGTATTGCATAAGGAGTATGCTATTATTCTGCTCTAATCAGTTCTAAATCTTTTAGTTCTTGAATCTCCTGATCATTTAAATTCAATTTTTTCAAATATTTTTCAACAATATAAGCATTGTTCTTCTTTAATTCTTCTATTTGCATATTTTTTATTTTTTCAAGCACTGCCCCTGATAAATATGGTTCAAATTTAGATGTTTTAGGAAGACTAAATTTTGTAAAAAAATTCAAATCAACAGGTTCATAAAAATAATTTCTACCTATTTTAGGTGAAAATTTAACCTCTTCAACATTTATTTTCACATCATTTCTATAATTTGAAAAGATAACACTTTCTTCTGTTGGTGTAATAATGAGTTTATATTTATTGTTATCTTTCTTTTTACTTGGATGAAGCGATTCATCATTTGAATGATATTCTAAATTCCATTGACCTTTATATAGATAGCCAGATTTATTTTTAATATAATATTCTATAACTTGGGAGTCTTGTAGTTCCATTTTATAAATATTACCTTTGGATAGTAATGTTTGTATTCTATTTAAGCGATGATATCCATTTGTAATATTTACACTATTATAATTTACAACAATATCATGACTATAATTTTTAGTATTATCTATTTCCACAATAAAATTAGCTTGTGTTTGCATAATAAAGCACCTAATAATTAGCACTATTAAAATCAATAACAATAGGATCGAAAATATTATTTTTTCATAAAAATTTAAGACATTTCTTAATTTAAATCATCCAAGATTTTTAACATCTTTGTATCAACTTGATCAAAATCTTGTTTATTTTTAAAAGCATTTTGATGGATAGTTTCAACGCTAGAAGAAATTTCACTCGAAGATAAATAAGCAATATTTTCAGACATATTTATAAATATTTTGATATCAGTTTTATTATCACCCATGACTAAACCATTGGTATATTTCATTTTTGCGTACTGATTTTTATATTTTGCATAGATATAATAATCACTAAAAGTGTTTATATTTTCTTTTTTATAACTTTGCATTCTCCCATCTTTAAATAAAACAGTATAATTGCTAGTTTTTCCTATATATTTTTTTAATTCATGTCCATCTAAAAGATACCCATACGGATTTACCACCAACTTTAAGTCATTATTATCTATAGATTTATCAAAGATAATATCTACATTTGTTTCATAATTCTGCGAAGATATGTTTGAGCATGAAACCATAACGATTAATCCTATAAAAATTGTAAATAACTTTAAAACCATAGTTAAATCCTTAATCAGTCTTAGAAGCTTACTTCCTTTATATTAGGTATAGGATAATGATGGTTACCATGATCATTGAATTGCTTTTGAAAAGCTCTTTCAATCAATTTTCCATTTATATATTTTTTCATAGGTTGGGCTGGTGGAAATGGTAAAGGTACGCCTCTAGTAGCTCTTAAACCATCACCAGGTATTGATCCAACCATATATGTAAAATTCACATGCCAACCTTGGTCATCATTTCTTAGAATACTCGAATCTCTTTTATCTGGATAAAAAGATGGTTTGGCTGGTGCAGATTGTCCCCACACTTCAATATCTCTAAAATTAACACAATCAGATAGATCTTTAGCAAAGATTCTTGCACCTTTCACATCTGTAGCTGTGTTGCAACCAAACATTATAAATTTGGATTTATTAGCCCACTGGAAATCTATACTGTTCCATCCTGATAAACCCATCTGTTTTATACTTACTGGATCAACCGTACACGCAGTAGAACCTGTAGGACCATCAAACCATGCATGAGAAAAAATACTAACTTCTTTAACCTCAACATGACCAATACCCCCTCTTTTTGTTATAGAGCTAGTCACTGTAGTAATGATTTCCGCTATATCTTGTATTGGCACCAAAAAGACTAAATGTTGATCTTTATCAAACCATGTTTCATTTTTAATATTTATACGCCTTGTTATTGCCGAGTACATCATCAAATTGTCACCTCGAGCATTCCCTGTTGTATAAAACAAAAGGAACAACTGTTTTTTTCTAGTAATTTTAATATGTTGTGTATTATTTTCTTGAGTAGAAGTTCTTGCCGTTGAAGTCTTTCTTGGTGGAATACCCATTTTTATTTTAGCTCCAAATGAATTTGGACGTCTTTTTCTTCATTTGAAAAGAATGTAGATGAGTAACCATCCTTATCTGTCATACCTTGTATTTCCGATCCATTCGGATAGATTGCTGTATATGGCGTATTTTTATAAGGAATTCCATTATCATCAGTAAATAAATATCGTAAATTGTATGCAGTACCTTCAGGGAGGAAAGGTAATTTTGTTTCCACCTTTGCCCCGCTCTTAAAAACATGCTGCCCAGCTTTTACTTCAAACTTTGCTGGAGTGATTATGGTTATGCCATTTTTATTGATAATAATTTGAGAACCACCTGCCATAGCCCACCTTTTATTAAGTTTTACTAAAATTATTTATAATTATAGTTTAATATAAAAATTCAATAATTCAAAACTTACTATAAAAGTATGACTTTCATCATTGCGATACAATTAAATGACAGCACTATTATTGCAGCAGACAATAAGAAAATTGTTTTAAAAGAAACAACGGAAAGCCAATTCAACATAGAAATGGCTTCAAAAATTTACCCGTGGGATAACGGTATCATTACAGGTACTGGTGAAGGCTACGTTGTCAGTAGATCTATTGAATTATTTAAAAAATTAGCGCATTCAGACCTAAACAAACTTCCTCAATGCCTTGAAATTTCAAGGCAGATGAGGGAGCTAGAAATTGGAAAAGGATTTTCCCAAGTCGAAAATACGAAATTGTTGTGCTCGAGTTATAGCGAACATGGTGCACAGCTCTATAAAATCGAGCGATTTGATCCATTACAACCTTACAACTTGATTGCTGTTAAACCACTGGATATATCGGTTTGGCTCTTCCACCCCAACATTGATGCAATTTCAACAGATCTACAGCATCTCTATAGAGATCTAAAAGACTATTCAACTTTCTCCAATCCAACGGATTGGGTAAATTACTACATCAGCCGAATAGCACCGATTTATCAGAAGCAAAGCCAGTATGATCCCTTAATGAGCCGAAGCTTTGATATATTCTTTCAAAGCAAAGAAAAATATATCTTTGGTCACGTTCCAAATACACAGAATGAACTATTAGAAAGTAGAGACTTTTAATCAAACCAGTAAAAAGCGATTCAATCTAGTATGTTCAAAATATTTGATCAAAAAAATCTATATGATTTTCAATTATGTAAAAATTTGATTTAAAAATCGTGGAACGTGAAAAATCAATCAAAAGCCGTTCTAGTGCACTAAACTCTAGAACGATTTTAACTAAGATATTGATGTGAAAAGGAAAAATTCGAGCATTTCGCATAAGCACCATTATGTTAAATAGGAGAAGTTTATCTCATCGTTTTTATGGGAGATTTTATCCATTGAAGCGTAAAACTTCGGGGGTTTCCCCAAATGAAATGGGGGACCAATGCGTTTATGTATTTATGACCTTACTCATCGGTTCGGAATTGTATGTGGGTACTCAATGAGTATTTTTAGAATTAACTAAAAAAACCTGATTGTGAAAAACAATCAGGTTTTTTTCAAATTAGTGAAAACTAATTTCTTTAACTATTGTCCCAGCCTTCATTGCGCTTTGAGTTTCTTCAAGTATTTGAGGGTTTTTTTCATATTCAGATGTAATGTCGATGATACGAGCTGTAAATGAAGTTTGTAATTGACCAGTCAGTCGGCCTTTTAATGCATATCCTTGACTTGAAAATTTTTTTGATTCTTCACCAGCATGATTGAATTGATGTATTTTTTTGAAAGCTTCAGAAGCAGACATACTGTGATTATAGTGTCCATTTACACGATCTTCAAACCAGGTCTCAGTCTCACCACTGATATTAATGGTTGCCGTATAATCAACATCAAAAATGTAGACTAAAGCGCTTAGCTCTACACGATATACTTTACCGACTGGAATATCGAAAGGAACTTTTTGTGAAACTTCAATTTCTGCTGATTGTGTTGTAGTTTCACCCTTTGTCCAGCTATGTGCATAATCTACACTTACTGTAACTGACTTTTCAACTGAGCCAACAGGAATTTTTACATTACTTTTATATGTACCAGAAGCACCAACACCAATAGTGTCAGATTGTTCATGATGTGTTGTTGTTTCATTTCTGTATTTATATACAAGGGAAGCTTCGCCACGAGACATATTGCCATTAAGATTGTCAAATACTTGAAAAGTAGCTAAATGTGTAGAGGGTGGTTTGGTTTGAATGGTGCCAAATGTAATATCAGGATTGGTCGTATCAACTAGACCACCATATAAACCACTTGTACTTCCACCAGCACCATTTTCATACCATTTGCCATTTGCAGGATCTTTGCTTGTACCTAATTCTTTTTTCCACATTGCTGTTAAAAATTTTTTCATATTTTCTTTTTTTAAAACACTGAGTGACATTTTATTTCCCTTTTGAATTATTGGTGAATCACAACAATAAGGGGGATAAAATTAGTCTTATATACCTGAAATTAGGTATTTTTTGAATTGCATTACTCAATGTGTGAAGATTAATGTTTTAAATTTAACATATTAATTAAAAAACAATATAATTTAGTTGTTTAGTTTTATTAAAAAACTGTTTTTGGATTTGTAACTAAATAATTCTAATTTTTAGGTCATTATTTGCTTCGTGTATCCTGGGAAATTCAGCCATAAACTGGTGAATGAACATGCAGCAATCTTCATTGGCAATGTGAATGCCAAAGCATTAGCGCAGACTAGATTAGCTAAATCAGAGTTAGATGCCAATTGGACAACGCTAAGAACCATGCTTAAGTATAAATGCGAGAACGCAGGGGTATGGTATGAAGAATTCAATGAAGCGCATCCCACCCAAACTTGCTCGTGCTGTGGCTTACGCTCCAGTAGTCCGAAAGGTAGGACAGGTCTTGGAATAAGAGAATGGCAGTGCGTGGAATGTGTACATTCCACGATAGGGATATAAATTCCGCACTAAATATTCTTGCGTTCGGACATGGGCGTCTCGCAGGAGGAATCCTCGTCCTTTAGGTCATAGGTATCTACACAAATACGGCAAGTTAGTTTAAATTGGAGAGCATGCTCTCCAATTTAATATTTCAAAGTTAGATACTCGCCTAGAAAGACGCTACGAGAATCTTGTAAAACTCAATATAAATCCACTTTCTTCTTTAGCACCTGCGCTCAAAGATATTGCTTCTGCTCAGAAAACTAGTTTTGCCACCACTCAGGCAACATGGCGCTTTTTGAACAATGAAAAGGTGAGCTTTCAGCAGCTTAATCAACCCATTGAATCTTTGGCATCGCTTGAACTTAAGCAATCAAATCATGCATTTGCTTTGGTTGCACATGACTGGTCTCAGTTGCAATATGTCAAACATAGTAATAATGATGAGTGTTGAAATTACAGGAGACTTTCATTGAGGATATTTCATATAGCTAATCTACTTTTTTCACTTATATTAGAAAATCTAAAATTAACATAATGGTGCTTATGCGAAAGGCTCATGAATTGGACCTTTTGATCATTAATTTAACATAAAATTTCTTATACAAAGTCTATATTTACCTTTAACTATAGATAACATACGAACGATAAAGCTCAAATGCTAACTAAACTCCTTCAAATATACTTTGTAATAAAACATTACTCCCTATATGAAAAACGACCTTACCTATATTGAACACCCATCGCCCCCTAACCAATAGATTACTTAATCCTATTCAGCTCATTAAAACGACCTGCTAAACTGCCACCAATGCATTTATAAAATCAGTCTGGTCATGATCGAAATCCACTCCAAACTTCCTGCACAAGGCGTCACCATTTTTAGCATCATGACCGCTATGGCACATCGTCTTAACGCCCTTAACTTGTCACAAGGTTTTCCAGACTTTGATGCACCACCTGCGTTACTACAAGCACTCAGCCAAGCCACATTAGACGGTTTTAACCAATACGCTGCTGGCGATGGTTTATTAGCGCTAAGAGAACAACTGGCGCAACTGTTTTTAAAACGTGATCAATTACAACTTGATCCAGTCACAGAAATCACCATCACCCCGGGGGCAACGATCGGGATTTTTAGTGTAATACAAGCCATCATTCATCGTGGTGATGAAGTGATTATTTTTGATCCAAGCTACGACAGCTATGCACCGAGTGTGCAATTGGTCGGTGGTAAAGCCATCCATATCCCACTCAATGCGCCTGAGTTTTCTGTAGATTGGAATCAAGTCAAATCTGCGATTACAGATAAAACCCGTATGGTCATTGTAAATACCCCACACAATCCAACTGGGGCGATTTGGTCTAAACAAGACTGGCTAAATTTAATTGAACTGATTCAAGATAAAAATATTGTTGTGCTTTCAGACGAAGTCTATGAGCATCTGATTTATGACGGTGAAAAACATTATTCAGCATTGTCATTTCCAGAACTCAGAGATCGTAGTTTTGTAGTCGGTTCTTTTGGTAAGACCTTTCATGTGACAGGTTGGAAAACAGGTTATTGCATTGCAACACCAGAGCTTATGAAAGTATTTCGTCAAATTTATCAATTTGCCAACTTCTGTGGGGTAACCCCCGTGCAAATGGCACTTGCCAATTTTATGCAACAGCATCCTGAACATATTGACGGGCTATCAAGTTTTTATCAGCAAAAGCGTGACCTGTTTATTTCAGGTATTGCGGATTCAAAATTTAGTTTAATTCCCTCTCAAGGCACATTCTTTCAAAATGTTGACTACAGCCAAATTCGCCCAGATTTAAATGATGTAGAGATGTGTAAATTCTTAGCGGAAGAACATAAAATTGTGGCGATTCCAGTTTCTGTTTTTTATAAGCAAGCCCCTCAAAACTTACGTTTAGTGCGTTTTTGTTTTGCCAAAAAGGAGCAAACTTTGATTCAGGCCTGTGAAATTTTAAATCAAATTTAATCCCGATCCATACAGATCATCTCTGTAAAGTTAAAGCCTGAGTTACTCAAATACTCAGGCTTTTTACCCAGCGTTTGTTATATTATCAATAAGATAAAGACACTCGAAATAGACAGTAGAATAAAAGATGCCAGCTCGTCCCGATATGCTTCACCAACCCAAGTTCTGGAAGGTTTTTTTAATCTTCCTTGGCCCACTGATTCTAACCAATATTCTACAAAATCTGTCTGGAACAATTAATACCATTTTTGTTGGACAGATGCTCGGTGTAGAAGCGATTGCCGCAATTTCGGTATTTTTTCCGATTCTATTTTTATTGCTGGCTTTTGTGATTGGTCTATCTACAGGTGCAACTGTTTTGGTTGGACAAGCGTGGGGCGCCAAAGATATCGAAAAAGTGCGTACCATTGTTGGCGCATTGTTATTTATGACCCTGATTGGTGGATCAATCATTGCCTTTTTAGGGGTGTTTTTTGCCAAAGAAATTCTATTGCTTTTGGGTATAGATCCCAAAATCATGCATCTTGCACTGCCCTATGTTCAATGGATGTTAATGAGTAGTCCTTTTCTATTCATCTACATCACCTACACCTCTATTTTACGGGGTGTGGGTGACAGTACCACACCATTGATGGCATCAAGTCTAACGATCATTGTGGGTGTGATTGTAACCCCAGCCTTGATTGGCGGTTATTTTGGTCTACCTAAGCTTGGCATTATTGCTCCAGCGATTGCCAGTGGCTTAGGCTTTATTTCGACCTTAACTTTCCTCTATATCTATTTGAATAAAAAAGATCATGCTTTAAGACCAGATTCAGCCTTAATCCAACATATCCGCTATCACCCACAATTTAGTCGCAGTATTTTGCGCTTGGGTGTGCCGACAGGTATTCAAATGGTGACCAACTCGGTCGCAGGTCTGGTGGTGATTGGACTGGTTAACCAACATGGTGCACATGCAACAGCGGCCTATGGTGCAGTTAACCAAGTGCTCAACTATATCCAATTCCCTGCATTGTCGATTGCCATTGCGGGTTCCATCTTTGCCGCTCAAGCGATTGGTGCTGGGAAATCTGAGCTGTTGGCAAAAGTGACGCGAACGGCGCTGCTGAGTAATATTGTGATTACAGGTTCATTGGTACTCTTGGCCTATATTTGTTCAAAATATTTGATGGCGTTGTTTATTACAGATCCATCAGTGATTGAATTGGGTCAACAATTACTATTTATTGTGCTGTGGTCGATTATATTTTTTGGTGCAAGTGCAATTTTTGCCTCAATCATGCGGGCCAGCGGAACCGTGACTGTTCCTATGATTTTTAATATTTTATCTATCCTGCTCATTGAAGTTCCATGTGCTTATTTGTTTAGTCAGTGGTTTGGTTTACAAGGCATTTGGTATGCGCTTGCACTGACCTTTTTCAGCTTATGCTTAATGCAAGGTTTGTATTATCAATTTGTTTGGAAAAAGAAAACGATTGAGATCTTGATTTAAATGCATCGGCACTGTGCCCATGCATTTAAATCAATAATGTTGAGCTTTATCGAGATGATTTTAATCCTTTCGATAAAGCTCAATTACTTTAAGCTCTGACTGCCCTAATAACTTGCTTTTATTACGCTCAAACACTTGTTGAATTGCTGGATCATTCGGATCAAAGACTAAGGCTTGCGGTAAAATTTGCTGCTCATTGAGATAACTTTCAGCAAACAAGATTAAAATTTTTCCATTTTCCAGCAGTTCAATTTTCTGAGGTTTGGCAGGTAATTTAAATGCAACCTTTTGGCTATTTTCTTGTGTTTGGTCAACAAGATTCAGTAGATAAATATCTAAATCTCGTTGATCTAAGGCACTATTTAACTGATTGAATCGGTTAAAATTGGCTTTCTCAGCATAATACAAATATTGATCGCCTAAATAACCCATTAAAATAGGTATGCTTCTGGTGTATATCTCTCGATAAGTATAGTGATTGTCTTCTTGCTCATCTTGATTTGTAGATGGTTCATCTTGGACGTTAATTACACTTACAATATCTGCAACACGTCGATCATAAATCCCAATTTGGTTTTCCGAATCTTGATAAAACTCAACCACTGAACGATACGCATCAACGGAATAGAGAACTTTTTCAGGTACATCAAAATTGAGTTCAAAAAAACTCAAATTCGCAGTATTCATATAAATATAAGGATGATTTGCCCAATCACCTAAAATACGAATGCTTTTTTGGTCTGGCTCAAAGACCATATCGATTTCACGACAAAAGTGTTCCTGATAATTTGCTGGCAATGCGGCTGTGGTGATTTTGCCTGATTTCAACTGGATGCGTGAAATACTGTTCCCTACACCATTGTAAACATATAGATTTTCACCCTGTTTATCCAATAATAGTTTGCGTGGATAACGTTCAACTTTAAATTTTTGCAATACCTGTTTGGTCTTTAAATCGATTGCAAAAACTTGGTCATAATCCAACGATGCCACATACATCATTTGGCCATCACGACTCAACACCACATCGGTTGCACCGACACCTCGACACATATTGTGTTCACAGCCACTTTCATCCTCAGCTAAGGGATATTTGTAGAGTAGTTCCTCTTGTAATGAAGCAAGATTGAAACGATAAACCGCATTTTGCTCTGTTTCGGTATAGTAAAGATTGTCACCGTATCTGCGATAATCTCCCACAGCATTCATGTTAGGCAAAGCAGCAATTCGTTGTGGGATGGACTCTAAAAAGACCTGACTCTCATAGAATTTTTGAATCTTGATCTTTTGTTCATGACAATCATGGATGTACTGTTGCTTGGTTTTCCCCAAGTAGCTTTCAATATCAAGCTGCTCTTCACCATTCCACAGATAGTTACAATATTGACTGGCCTGTTGTAAATCACTGATCTGACTTTGCTGTGGAGGGGGCGCTGAACTTTGGCCCAGTCCTGAAGGGATGGCAGCCATGATCGCTTTCACTTTTTTTATATTCTGTTCTGACTGTGCAGCTTGTTGGAATTTTTTAGCATAGGTTGTATGAGCTTCAAGATCATAGCTATCTAATACACTATAGGTCGCTTTAAATGCATCATAGCCTTGCAGTTGGGCTGATAAATAGTGCCCAATCAACGCCACTTTTCGATTCAATACATCGATATTTTTTTCATGCTGCTTTTTTACCCGTTTAGACACAATTGTTGCAAACTCATCTACCTGATCTTGGTACTTGTCAATCATTTGGGTTAATAGAACGAGCTGTTTCTTCTGCGCTTCTTGAATGTCATTCATATCATGTAATGCAGATCGATAAGTACTGGCCTGATCTTCATTCAATAAAGGATAAGGTTGATCAAATCGAATGTTATCAACAATGCTACGATTAAAATGCACAACTGGTTTTAATTCTTCTTGTATTTGATCAAGTGATTGGTAAATAATGGTTAAATCTGAATATAACATCGCATCCAATTTAGAAAGATCAGGATCTATTTTGCGTAATTGTTCTTGGTGAATAGCTGTTTGATATAAGTCTAGATATTGCACAGAACGATCAAAATATTGTGACCAAAATTTTCTATATTTATAATCTGCTAAGAAACCTGGATATAACCGATCATCCTCATCCTCTTTGATATACTGTGGGTAGAGTCGTTCTATTTCTGCTCTATAAAGCTCTGTATTTTCTACCGTATCATGACTTGAATGGTCTTGTACGCCAGCGACACTGTCTAAAATACGGGCATTCTCTTGATCAGTAGAAGCATAGGTTAAATGTGAGGCGAATAAAATGATACCTATACTTAGGCTTAAAATGGCTTTCTTCATAAAATGCTCAATTCAAATTATCTTTATAATAAAAATAAAAAATTTAATATTTTCTGATCTATTCTAACAAATTATTGTATCAATCCCAATCCGCAGAATATTAATGAATTTAAAGCATGCTGATTTTTATTTTCAATTGATTCGATTATTTCACAATGTCTAAAATGAAAAAAACCGTCAGCTTGACGGTTTTTTCATTTTATAAATCAATTATTTTGGTTCTAGCTTTTTACTAAACTTAGTCGCAAAACCTGTAATTTTTTGATATCCAGTCGGTAAAATACGCTGAATTAAATCTAAGGTTTTTGCATCATTTCCAATAAGTAAACGACGTTTGTCTTTTAGTACAGCATCCAACATTTGTTGAGCAGCATCTTCTGGTGGCATACGCAATAGTTTATTAAATGCTTTTGCTGATTTGTCAGGGTTCATTCCTAAAGAACGTAAACTGTCATTCATACGCGCATCATTTGCAATATTGGTACGAATGCCGCCTGGATGGACACATAGTGCCGATACACCACACTTTTCGATATCTAATTCTTGACGTAATGATTCAGTAAAACCACGTACTGCAAATTTAGATGCATTATATGCAGACTGGGTCGGTTGCGCGGTTAAACCAAACAAGCTCGAAATGTTGATGATATGCCCATCACCTGTTTTCTTGATATAAGGTAAAAATTCTTTTGTTCCGTATACAACGCCCCAGAAATTGATATCCATAATCCATTCTAGTTCGTCATAAGATGCGCCTTCTACGGTAGAACCTAAAGCCACACCAGCATTGTTAAAAATCATGTTTACAGAACCATGATTTTGCACTGTGTCCGCAGCCCAAGCTCGCATTTCTTCAACTTTGGCAACGTTCACTTTCTTTGAGGTCACACGAACATTATATGGTTTGACCAATTCAACGGTTTCAGCTAAACCTTTTTCATTCACATCACTAATGGATAAATGACAACCTGCTTTTGCCAATAAAATAGCAAGTTGTTGTCCCATACCAGAGCCAGCACCAGTAATTGCAGCGACTTTGTTTTTAAAATTTTTCATTGTCTATCCTTTTTTAAACCCGCACAAAGCATTCAGAGTGATGTGCAGCTCACTTGCTCAATATAATTTTGACAATCATTATTGTCAATATTATATTATGATTTAGCCGATGTTTTTTTATACAAAAATTCTAGAATAGGTTTCAATGGCTTTTATTGCTAAAATAAGCGCTTCTTTGTGACAATCAAATATGACACGAGTAATTTTTTACAATGAATGAGCCACTTTCCACTGAAAAGAAAACTATAAATAAAGCTGCCAAAGAGCGTCAATTTAAAGGCATGTCCTTATCTGAGCGGAAACTTGCACGTCGAGAAAAGTTGATCGAAGCAGGGATTGAAGCTTATGGTACGCATGGCTTTTTTTCTGTTACCGTCAAAGATATTTGTAATGAAGCCAAGCTGACTGAACGTTATTTTTATGAGTCCTTCAAAAAAAGTGAAGAACTGTTCCAAGTCATCTTTCTACAACTGATTGAACAATTACAGCAAACCGTGATGCAAGGCGTCATGCAAGCAGCACCTGATCCTAAAAATATGATCCGAGGTGGCTTAACTGCAATCTTTACCATGTTAAAAAATGATCCACGTGTGGCACGTATTATTTATATCGATGCCATGCTGGTTCAAGAACTGCATAATCATGCCACGATCCATGAAACGATGGGCCGTTTTGACCGATTAATTCACTCCTTTGTCACCCTGATGATGCCGCATATTGAACGCAGTGAACAAGAAATTTCCTTGGTTGCCACAGGTTTAAATGGCTATGTAACTCAAATTGCGGTGCGCTGGGTCATGGGTGGGTTTAAACAATCGCTTGAAGAAATTGTCTCAGCATGTGAAATTGTATTTATATCGCTGATTGATTCATTTTCATCTAAATAAGCTTTTTAGCCTGAACAATCTTGTCATAAAATCGTCACAAAACTGTCAAATAGCGTATTTTTATGTTCAGTTTAAATAAATTTCTTTTCTCAAAATGGAACATTTATTTAAAAATGTCATGGATTATTCATCATATCGACGATTATTTGTCACATTTTTTTGCAAAAATTCGTCAACATCTTCTTTTTGCAATGATACTGTCATAATTAATCTTTGTAATAAGCCTGTCATAAATAAAAGACGGTACACCGTTCATACATAGGATATTGCGTTGTGAAAGATGACTATATATTAATCGTCGATGACGAACTTCCGATTCGAGAAATGATTCATACCTCATTGGATATGGCAGGTTTTCAATGCCTGCAAGCTGAAGATGCAAAACAAGCCCATCAAATGATTGTTGACCAACGACCATCTTTGATTTTACTCGATTGGATGATGCCTGGCGGTGTGAGCGGTGTAGACTTATGTCGTCGCTTAAAACGTGATGAAAACTTGGCAGAAATTCCAGTCATCATGTTGACAGCACGTGGCGAAGAAGACCATAAAGTTCAAGGTCTTGATGCTGGTGCAGACGACTATATGACCAAACCATTCTCTACCCGTGAATTGGTTTCGCGTATCAAAGCTGTCCTTCGTCGTGCCAATGCACTCAGTGGCGAAAAAACCATTGATGCCAATGGATTAATACTTGATCCAGTGAGCCAACGCGTCAGTTTTAGTGATAATATTTTAGAAATGGGTCCAACAGAATACCGCTTATTGGCATTCTTTATGACACATCCTGAACGTGCTTATACACGTGCCCAGTTACTTGATCAGGTCTGGGGTGGTAACGTGTATATTGAAGACCGTACCATAGATGTACACATCCGCCGCTTACGTAAAGTGCTTGAACCTTATGGTGCTGATCGCTACGTACAAACTGTACGTGGAACGGGTTATCGCTTCTCTACCCGTGCAGATGTTGCTTTAGGTTAAGCATTCTCAAGGTAAATAAATTTCTATGTATGAACCCTACCCCGTCCCAGATCTTGCACGAGAACATAAAAAATTCCGTTACAGTAGCTTGTGGGAATTTGCAAAACAAGATTTACGCCTGCTTGGTTTTTTACTCATCATTGGCGGATTTATTGGTTTAGGGATAGGGTATTTTTGGATTTGTATTTCCATCGGTTTTGCTGTTTTTTTTCTATTTCAATTACGCTCTTTATACTTGGTCAATGAGTGGATTTCGAATCGTCCTTACGATTCTCCGCCCAATTTAGAAGGTATTTGGGGGGCGCTACTTTTTAATGTTTATCGTGCTCAACGCCAAGAACGGGTTGTTCAAGCTGAAATGGTCGGATTGATTGACCGTGCGCAATCCTCACTGATAGCTTTAGCCGAAGCTGTGGTTTTAACGGATGAATTACATCAAATTGAATGGTGGAATCCTGCTGCGGAAAGACTGTTGGGCATTCAACCGCTAGATCGTGGTCGTAATATCTTGACCATTATCCGCCAGCCGAGCTTTATTGAATATTTTAATAATATCGACCAATCTCCAGATGGCATTAAAATAAAATCTTCGGTTTATGAAGAGCATTATGTACAGATTAAACTGACACGCTTCGGCAGTGAAAGCCGTTTGCTCGTCGCTTACGATGTCACACGTGTACATAATCTGGAACAGATGCGCAAAGACTTTGTCGACAATATTTCACATGAACTTCGTACCCCGCTGACTGTACTCAGTGGTTATATCGAAACCTTTACCGACCAAGAAGATTTAAATCCGCGCTGGAAACGTGCCTTTGAACAGATGCAATCGCAAACACGGCGTATGAATGCGTTGGTCAATGACTTACTCTTGCTTTCACGTTTGGAAGGCAATAAACAGGTCGCAAAAAATCAAATCATCGATATGCCGAATTTGATGAATCAGCTTTTTGATGATGCACAAGCCTACAATGTCGATTATGGCCATACTTTAAATTTAGATATCGACAGTCATTGTGACTTAATTGGTTCTGATGCAGAGCTTGCCAGTGCGTTTAGTAATTTAATCACCAATGCGATTAAATACACCCCTAAAGGTGGCACTGTTACAATCGGCTGGCATGATGACAGTGAACATGGTTATTTCACTGTTGAAGATACCGGGATCGGGATTGATCCAAAACATATTCCGCGTTTAACCGAACGCTTTTATCGCGTAGACAGCGCACGAAGCCGCCAAACGGGTGGAACAGGTTTAGGGCTTGCCATTGTGAAGCATGTTTTAATGCAACATAATGCGTATTTAGAAATTGATTCTAAAGAAAATCGGGGGTCTATTTTTAGAGTGGTTTTCCCCAAAGAGCGCCTTGATTTTGCAGGTTAATATTTGATTTTTTTTTTGATTAATTCGAATGAAACTATTTCTAGATTGTGAATTTAATGGCTTTGGTGGTGAATTAATTTCGCTGGCATTGGTTGACGAGAATAATCAACATTTTTATGAAGTTTTAGAATGCGCTGACCCAATTACTTGGGTTAAAGACCATGTCATGCCTCGTTTAAATCAAAAACCGATTTCATTAGCGCAATTTCAAAGTCGCTTACAGGTTTATTTATCTCAATATACAAGTCTTGAAATTGTGGCAGATTGGCCAGAAGACTTTGCCTTGTTTACCCGTAGTCTGGTACTTTCTGCAGGAAAATGTATCCGAACACCTCCGCTGACCATGCAGTTATGGATGCAGGATCCAATCGAAACCCATGTCCCCTCTGAAAATCCACACAATGCCTTAGCAGATGCACAGGCTTTAAAGCTGTCTTATTTCAATGCCATAAGGGTTTAGACTCGGTGACTTTCTACAACAGAAAGTGCACCTCATCATAGAACACGCAAATTAAACGGTATGCCCTAAAGCTTCGCCCATCACCACAATAGAATTGGCTTTAAACTGTTCATCCCAAGTGATTTTATTCTGTTCAAACAATACAACTGCGGTTGAACCTAAATAAAAACGTCCAAGCTCAGCACCCTTTTCTAAGGCTAAATCATGCTGGTTTAACTCTAAACGCCCTGTTGGTTTTACTTTGCCAGTCGCCACAGTTTCAATTCCTGCAACGATCATTGCACCCACGAGAACAACCGCCATACGTCCTAATTCGGTATCAAACAAACATACCATACGCTCATTACGTGCAAATAAACCTGGGATATTCTCTGCTGTAGTTTGGTTTACAGAAAATAACTCACCAGGGATATACAAGGTTTCGGTCAACGTTCCTGCAAATGGCATATGGACACGGTGATAATCACGTGGTGACAAATAAACCGTGGCAAATTCACCATTGATAAATGGTGCAGCCAATTGCGGATCGCCAATCAGTTTGTCTACAGAAAAACTTTGGCCTTTGGCCTGAAAGACATCACCATCTTTAATTTTACCCAACTGAGAAATTGCACCATCTGCTGGAGAAACAATACTGGTCTGATCTGCGTCAATTTCTCGAACACCGTCTTTTAAGGCACGGGTAAAAAATTCATTGAATGATTTATATTTTAAAGCATCACTTTGCTCAGCAATAGAAAGGTCTATCCCGTACTGTGCTTTAAATGCTTGAATCGCTAAATTTTTAACAATTGGATTTTCACTGGCTGCAACTTTACCAACAACACGGCTGAGTTGCTGTTGCGGAATGACTTTTTGTGCTTGGATAAAAATTTGTTTTTTTAACGTTGATGTAAGACTCACGCAGGTGATTCTCCAGTAATAATTGGACTATCGAGGCGATTGCCCCACTCGCTCCACGCACCATCATAGGCTTGAATATTCCAATCCAATAACCGACCCAAGATATAAGCCAGACCAGAACGATGATGTGACTGACAGTACACCACCACAGGCTGGTCAAATTGAAAGCCTAATTGTTCTAGACGTTGTTGCGTGCGTTCTAGAGGATGCAATTTTAAATGATTTTGACGATTAATTGCAGTACTCCATTCAAAATGTTGTGCACTTGGAATGTGACCGCCGCGTCGCGCTGCTAAACGCTGTCCCGTATATTCTTCTGAAGTTCGACAATCCCAAACTTGAATCGCTTGCTGTTCAACCTTTTGCAACAGTTTGGCATATTCAATTCGGTGTTGATCAAGATGTTGTAAATTGACGGTAACTAAGTGTTCAACTTTGCTAAAGCTTTCCGCTTCAGCCGAAGTTGGGTAGCCTGCTGCCAACCATGCATGAATTCCGCCATTGAGGAGGCTAGTATTATAAAAACCAAGGCAATGTAAATTCCAAATCAAACGCCCAGCCCAAGCACCACCTTCATCATCGTAGACCACAACATGATGTTCGGGAGAGATGTTTAAATACTCAATCAGCGCTTTTAAACCGTCCTCATCGGGCAATAACCCTGAAGCTTGTTCTTCCTGTCGAACCAACAGTTGTGGTTTAACATGTAAGGCATGTGGAATATGTAATTGATCATACACAGAGCTACGACTTAGATCGACAATACGAATTTTGTCATGACCTAAAAATGGCACAAGTTGTTCTGCTTCTATGAGTAATTCGAAGTTAAAGGCTGATGTAGTCATACGTTTTTCTATTTTAAGACCTTGAGCACAAATGATCTTAGCACAGTGTTTTTTACCAATATGCTGATTTTTCACATTCTTTTAGCAAAAATTCAGATATCAATTTTCACTGCTTCGACAACTTCAGGTATTTCAAAGACCTGTCGTAAGTAAGCCAAGAAAGTATCGTTATCCGTCATGGTTTTTCCGGGACTATCTGAAATTTTCGCCACCGATTGACCATTACACTCCACCAGTTTTAACACAATATTGAGTGGCGTTTGCCCCATATCATTGGTCAAATTGGTACCAATACCAAAACTAACTTGAAAGCGATCTTTAAAGTATTGATACAACGCCCATGCACGTTCAATGTCTAATCCATCACTAAAGGTTAGCATCTTGGTTTTAGTATCAATTTTTAGTTTTCGGTAGTGCTGATAAGCTTTATCGCCCCATTCAAATGGGTCACCACTGTCATGACGTAAGCCATCGAATAACTTGGCAAAATACAAATCAAAATCTTGTAAGAATGCATCCATACCGACCACATCGGTCAAGGCAATGCCCAAATCACCACGATATTCTTGTACCCAGGTTTCTAAAGCCGCTTTTTGAAAATCTCTTAAGCGGACATCTAGCGCTTGGAATGCTTGTAGAAACTCATGCGCCATGGTTCCAATGGGATGAATATTTAATTCCTTTGCCAAAAGGACATTACTGGTACCTCTAAACACATTGGGTACAGCTGCATGGAAGGTCTGGATCACATGTCTTTGCCAATCTAGGCTATAACGACGACGAGTACCAAAATCTGAGACTAAAAATGGAGGAGCTTGAGTGCCTTGTTGTTGTTCAAATTTCTTTAATAATTCAACTTTGGCTTGTAGACGACGTTCACCTTCAACATAAATGTCATCATTACGAATCCGGCTAAAATAGAGTTCATTGACAATCGCCAGAACAAAAATTTCAAACATCATCGCCTGAACCATTGGGCCTTCAACCCAAATGTCTAAACGACCTTGTTCATCAATACCCGCTTTAATAAAACGGCGTTTGAGTTGGAATAATTCTAAATAGTCAACAAAATCACTTTTGATAAAACGCATACTGCGTAAATATTGCAATTCATCTTCTTGGAATTTGAGTAAGCAGAGATGATCGAGCTGCTCGTTCAAATCATCCAGAATATCCGTCAGGGGATAAACCGTAACATCTAGATTACGACAGCGAAAGTGATACACACTGTGCGTTTGAGGAAATTTATGTAGCACCACTTGTAACATGGTAAATTTATATAAATCTGTGTCGAGCAAGGATTGGATGATTGGCGCCATATCTATTTTAATTTCGCTATGCTGTTTTTATTAAAGCATATTTTTCACTGAGATAACGTAATCATTTATAAGTGATGAACTATATTTTCAGTTAAGCTCAACAGAAATCTCAGCAGAATTATTTTTTTTGATTTATCTGCTCATATGATAATTTTATAAATTCTATTTTTATTCAAAAGCTTATCAACAGCTTCAACTTTTCACCAATAGCGTACTCGCATCATCTTACTGGGTTTTCCCTGTTAGAATAGCGCTATCGTATTTTAGTCTTATTGTTTATATGCGCGCATTATTACAAAGAGTGTTAGAAGCCAAAGTTGTTGTTGATGGTGAAACCACTGGCGAAATTCAAAAAGGAATTTTGGTTTTTCTAGGCTTAGCGAAGGAAGATAATTTTGAAAAAGGTCAAAAATTAATTGATAAAATTTTGAAATATCGTTTCTTTGATGATGAACAAGGCAAAATGGGCTGGAATGTCAGCCAAGCCAATGGCGGGATTTTATTGGTTTCTCAATTCACCTTAATGGCACAAACGCAAAAGGGCTTGCGTCCAGACTTTGGGCCGGCCATGCCGCCCGCTGAAGCCCAAGCACTGTATCAACAATTGGTTGATTATGCTCGATCACAATTTAAAAATGTTGAGACGGGTATTTTCGCAGCGGATATGAAAGTGCATTTGGTCAATGATGGGCCTGTGACCTTTAACTTGGAAGTTGAATAATTAAAAGCTGAATAATCAAAAACTTGATCTTAATACCAATGTTTAAATCTTAAAAAGCCCGATCAGATCAGGCTTTTTAAGATTTTCGATTCGCTTAGCGTCCAATCTTCTCTTTTAAGAATTGACGTGCCAATTTAATTTTATCTTTTACTGGTTTTGGAACTTTTGGTGGAATCAGTTTAGCCACTTGGTTAAACCAGACCAACAAACTGAAATCGCCTTCCATTTTGATGCTGCCGTTTTGCATACCCGTCATAAAAGCCGTTGGATCGCCTTTTACCAAAGTTTTTACACCTTGCTCACTGTCAGCAAACTGTAAAACAAAATCAGCTTTTTGTTCAGCACCTGAAACTGTATCAATTTGACCATTGTTCACAATAATTTGGCGTGCCACGCCCAAGTCAGTACCAATCTGAATACGGAACTGACGGTCATGGGTCAATTCAATAAATTTTGGACTGGTACGAGCCAATTGTTTCATACGAAGTGCTAAACCCAATACAAGCAAATCCAGTGGATCTGTACTTGCATCAACGATTGGTAACTTCACAACTGGAATTGCAGAAAGTTTCATGACATTTAAGCCTGTTGTTTTTTAAATTAGATTCGAATTTGCTCATCCTAACATAACTTGTCATTGCGTAGACATGGCTTTCAGAGCAAAGTATAAACTGAAAAAAAGGTATACCATTATGATATACCTTGGAATGTCTAAATTGATTTTTTTCGTGTAATTAAAGTCACTATTGTTATCTTAGCGTTCATATTGACTGAAGTTTTCACTCAAAACTTATTCATCTTCATAGACTGGGGTATGTTCAATATATTGGCGATTTGCCAATGCTTTTTGTGCACGACTGTCTTCACGCAATAAGAGTGCAATCAATGCTGACATCGCCAACATAATCGCGGTTAAATAGCTATATGCGACCGAAATATCAAAGATGTTCTGTACACTATAACGCATTGCTTCCAAGGTGCCCCAGAAGATCATGCCTGCAAACATAAACCCTAACCAATGACGATAAGGGGAAAAGAAAACGGTAGCCAACGCTGCAGCAATTAGACCGAATCCAATCAATGTTGCAAATGTTGTTGATACCATAACAACCTCCGTCAAAATGATGCCTTATAAAAAAACCGTTTAAATAGGTGTTTCACAACAATTTCAAGCTTTATAATTTTTCTTAAATCACCTTATAGAAGCTTATGCTTTGCATTATGTATAGTTTTTAAGAGAAGGAAAGCGCTGTTTTCTGCTTAAACGACACACTTTGTCGCAACATTCATTTGTCATTACATTTTTTAAGAATCCTGTTTTTCTCACAAACTAATTACCATCAATCATGCAGTGTCATTACAAAAAAATACACACAGCTTTTAATCCCTGAAAAACTTTTTTTAAGTTCTAAAACGAATATTTTTATCAAGCTGTTTTATTGAGCGCGAATGGCAGCAAAGTGATTCATTTTCAAATAAAAAATAGCGACTTAAAGTCGCTATTTGTCATGATTCTGCAATATAACCCATGTCATTTAAGCACGGGACAAATCTTTATCATGGACGCCTAAAAGATAAAGCACACCATCTAGGCCTACACTTGAAATGGCTTGATTGGCATTTTGACGAACCACAGGTTTCGCACGGAATGCGACTCCGAGCCCTGCAATTGAAAGCATCGGCAAATCGTTTGCACCATCTCCAACCGCAATCGCTTGCTCAGGTGAAATCCCCATTTTTCCAGCCAATTCAGTCAAGAGATACGCCTTGCGCGCACCATCAACGATATGGCCTTTAACCTCACCTGTCACAACACCATTTTCAACATCGAGGATATTGGCATGCACTTCATCAATGCCCAATTTTTCCTGTAGATATTCAGCAAAGTACTGAAAACCACCAGATAAAATCGCAGTTTTATAACCCAGTGATTTTAGTGTCGAGATTAACCGCTCGGCACCTTCTGTCACGGTTAGTCGTTCAGCAATTTGAGGCAATACTGTGGCATCAAGGCCTTTAAGTAACGCAACGCGTGCACGGAAACTTTGTTGAAAATCCAACTCCCCTTGCATTGCACGTTCAGTGATTTCAGCGACTTTATCGCCCACCCCTGCTTCTTTAGCAAGTTCGTCAATCACTTCTTGCTCAATCAAAGTCGAGTCCATGTCGAAGCAGACTAAGCGACGATTACGGCGATAGGCATTGTCTTCCTGCACCGCGACATCAATATTTAATTCAGCAGAAAGCCGTAAACATGCGGCACGCATCGCCTGTGCATCCAGCATTTGCCCACTCAAACCGAATTGAACACATGAACGTTTCAGCCCATCTTGGTGTCCATTACGTTCGGGACGACCCGACAAGCGCGTCACTGTTTCAATGTTAAAACCTTGACTTGAAACAATATTGGTCACCGCTTGCAGATGTTCGGCTGTGAGCTCTGGTGCTAAAGCGGTCACGATATAACGTGTGCGCCCACCTTCACTCACCCATTGGTCATATTCTGCGCCTGAAATCGGCTTAAAACGAACAGTTAAACCAATATCATGTGCTAAAATAAGGATGTCTTTCATGGCTAAAGCTGTTGCAGTTTGATCGTTTGACGACACTACAATACCTAAAGTCAATTGATTATGGATGACCGCCTGTCCTACATCTAATATTTGCAAAGAATGTACGGACAACACTTGCATTAATCGAGTAAACTGATTGGGTTGGTCAGGTCCTAAAAATGAAATAAGAATGATTTCTCGCATGAATTGACTCGGGTCTGAGCTACAACAATTGGAAGAATCATAATCGAAATCGAAATTTTTTGCTTTGGAAGTTTACGTTGAATGCGCCAAGACAAGGGCTATTTGCTAGCCTACTTATTGTAAGTTTTGCATTTCATACCTTTTTATTGGTAGTTGCAACAACACATCAGTTGAATGAAAACCGTGCCAGCCAAGGCCAACTCATGACCAGCCAATTGGTCACGGACAGCCTATCTGAACTCGAACCCGCAAATACGGTGTCATTGGCGCTGTTGGCAAATCGCTATGCGACCAATCCAAGCGTGGCTTCGATTCGAATACTGGATGCTAAAAAACAAGTGCTGGCAACCAGTGGTATGGCAAAAACTCGTCAAGGTGAAGTTTTTGTTCGTGATGCATTACAGAACGAGAAAAAAGTCGGCACAATTGAAATTACCTTGATCAAGCCAAGTATTGGTGAAATTTTACGGACCCAATGGCTGGCTATTTTAGTGTCCTTATTGATTCATACCTTCTTATGGTTGGCCTACCGTGCCATCGCTCGTCCAACACGTAGTGAATATTTGGCTCGTATCAACAATGAAGCCCGTTTAAAACATGAGATTCAACAACTGACAGAAGCACTTGAAGCTGAGAAAGCCAACCGCACGATTGCGATTGCCCAAGCTCAACAACAAGCGCAAGCCAAAGCAAAACCTGAACCCAAAACTCCTGTAACCACGACACTGGAAAATGACCAAGAGATTTTGGCGCTGAATATTCAGTACTATGATCCAAAACAACTGATGAATACGGTCAACCAGTCGGTTTCACTGCCTTATTTTAATTTATGTCAGATTTTTCTGAATAAAAGTATTGAACTTTGCGCACAGCATTTCAAATTGAATGCAAAAGATTTCACCATTCATCAAGAATTTAATCAGAATGGTGCAATCCTGAGTATTGATGCTGAAAAAACCAATGCAGCACAATCTATATTAATGGTTGGTTCGGTATTTCAATTATTGTCAGAAGTTCTGTATAAACGTTACCGTGAAGACAAGCGCTTTGTGTTACAGACACGTTGTGCGGTCACCACCTCAGTAGAAGCGATGCAACTTGATGCGTCTCAAGCGGCTGAGCGCTTGGTGAATCATTTAATTGCCAAAGAAATGGCATTGTATTTAAGCAATGATCAACTCAAGCATATTGGTGATTGTTATCAATTGGTTGCCTTACCAAATCCAACCAATGTGTTGACCCGTCATTCATTTATGATCAATGGTATGAATAATGACTGCGCTGAACTTGCACAAAATATTCGTACTGAGATTTTAAAAGGTAAGAAAAATACACCGAATTCTGAAGCAATCTCAGAGAATTAAATATTTACCATCTATCAAGCCCTCCTCTTTTTTAAAGTGCGAGGGTTTTTCTTTTATTACGCTCAATTTCCGATAAGTTAATCTTTTTTTTTCGAAATGAGTGTCTGATCTTTATACTAAATCGCAATGTTTCAATTTTCTTCTCTTTTCATTGCCCTACAAGCTTGTGTATAACTATCTATCTCAAAGGAAGATGATAAGCATAGGCAAAATACGTAAAAACACGTTAGACTATGCTCCGAATGTACTCAATGAAAATGTCATACGACAGAACAAAAAGGTGAAGGTTGATGCCGCTCAATACTGTTGAAGAGCTTGTAGCAGATATCCGTGCAGGTAAAATGGTTATCCTCATGGATGACGAAGATCGTGAAAATGAAGGCGATTTAGTCATTGCTGCAACACACGTACGCCCTGAAGACATCAACTTTATGATCACCCATGCTCGTGGTCTTGTATGCCTAACACTGAGTCGTGACCGCTGTAAGCAACTCGATCTACCATTAATGGTCGACCATAATGGCGCACAACACAGTACAAACTTCACGCTTTCTATTGAAGCGGCAAATGGGATTACCACTGGTATTTCTGCCGCAGAACGTGCCCATACCATTCAAACTGCAGTTGCAGCACATGCCAAACCTGCTGATATTGTACAACCTGGACATATCTTCCCATTGATGGCACAACCAGGTGGTGTATTACACCGTGCTGGGCATACAGAAGCTGGCTGTGACTTATCTCGTTTAGCGGGTTTAGAGCCTGCGTCGGTGATTTGTGAAATTATCAATGAAGATGGCACGATGGCACGTCGTCCAGATCTTGAAGTATTTGCTGAGAAACATGGCTTAAAAATTGGTACAATTGCTGATCTGATTCATTATCGTATGACCAATGAACAAACCGTAGAACGTTTGGATCAACAAAGTATAGATACTGAATACGGTACCTTTGATTTATACCGTTACCGTGAAATTGGTAATCCAGACATTCATTTGGCTTTGGTCAAAGGTGAACCAAAACAAGGGGTGACGACTGTCCGTGTACATGGGTTCAATCCTGTACGTGATTTATTGAAACTCAATAAAAAAGATGGTGAGCCTGCTTGGAACCTTGATAAAGCACTCAAAACGATTGCCGACAGTGATCGAGGGGTTTTGGTCTGGATTGGTCAACGTCATTTATCTGACTTAGGCCCTGCTTTAGCAGAACTTGGTAAGCCAAAACCAACAAAATCAAATGCTGCACTTTCACAGCAATACCAAACGATTGGTGTTGGTGCACAAATTTTACGTGATCTTGGTGTTGAAAAGATGAAACTTCTTAGTTCACCATTACGTTTCAATGCATTATCAGGCTTTAATTTAGAAGTGGTGGAATACATCACTGCTGACCAAAAAACGGGTCAATAATTTTTAATCAGACTGCATTTATTGCTCAATTAGGTTTTTAGTCGGGAAATAAAAGCAGTCGGTACAACCACTTATCTGTTAAATTATCGAGGTTGCCATGGCGATTCGCCGAATTGAAGGTTTATTACATCTCGCGAGCGAAGACCGTTACGCGATTTTAGTTGGTCGTTTTAACAGCTTTGTTGTTGAACATTTATTAGAAGGTGCAATTGATACATTGCATCGTCATGGTGTAAGCGACGATAATATCACTGTCGTTCATGCACCTGGCGCATGGGAACTTCCAGTTGTGGCTAAAAAATTAGCAGCTTCTGGTAAATTCGATGCAGTGATCGCACTTGGCGCAGTGATTCGTGGCAGTACGCCACATTTCGACTTCGTTGCAGGTGAATGTGCCAAAGGTTTAGGTGTAGTTGGTTTAGATACTGGCCTACCTGTAATCAATGGTGTATTGACTACGGATAGTATTGAACAGGCGATTGAACGCTCTGGTACAAAAGCAGGTAATAAAGGTGGTGAAGCTGCCCTTACTGCTATTGAAATGGTTAACCTGTTAAAGGCAATTTAAAGCATGTCGCAAACACTCCAAGCTACTTATGCAGCAAAACGTAAAGCACGTCGCTTTGCTGTACAAGGGATTTATGAATGGCAAATGAGCCACAACCCAGTGCATGAAATTGAAGCACGTACCCGTGTTGAAAACGCAATGCATAAAGTGGATCTCGGCTATTATCATGAGTTGCTCACAGCCGTGATCGCAAACCATGAAGCATTGGATGCTTTACTTGTTCCTGTTCTGGATCGTGAACTGAGTGCATTGGACGGTGTAGAACTTGCTACATTACGTTTAGGTGCATACGAACTCAAAGACCATCTTGAAGTCCCTTATCGAGTTGTACTCGATGAAGCCATTGAGCTGGCAAAACACTTTGGTGGTGCTGACAGTCATAAATACATCAATGGTGTATTAGATCGTTTAGCAACAAGCCTGCGTGAAGCAGAAAAGCAACAAAGTAAATAAGTTGTTTTACATGGCTGAGTTTTCAATTATTGAGACCTATTTCAATCGTCAGCAGCAAACTGATGTTGATCTAGGCGTCGGTGACGACTCAGCTCTGCTCTCCCCGCCTTTGAATCATCAATTGGTGATTTGTACGGATACCCTTGTCGCTGGTCGACATTTTCCGTTAGAAACTTCTCCACATGCCATTGGCTGGAAATCTGTTGCTGTCAATCTGTCAGATATTGCTGCAATGGGTGCAAAACCCCACAGTATTTTACTCGCATTGAGCCTATCCCAAATTGATCATGACTGGCTAAAACAATTTAGTCAGGGTTTATATGATTGTTGCGATCAATTTGGCGTACGTTTAATTGGTGGTGATACCACACAAAGTCCACATCTCACCATTACCGTCACCGCACTGGGCTGGATTGAAACAGGCAAAGCCATTACCCGTTCTGGCGCACAAGTCGATGATTTAATTGTAGTCAGTGGCTCGATTGGTGATGCCGCTTTTGGGCTAAAACATTTAGGACATCCACTACAACAACGTCTAGATTACCCAACACCGCGCTGCGAATTAGGTGCTCTGTTAAAAGACTTGGCGTCCAGTATGATTGATGTTTCAGATGGACTTGCTCAAGATCTCGGGCATATCTTAGATGCCTCGGGTGTCGGTGCAAAAATAGATTTAAATCAACTCCCAATTCATCCAGCTTTAAGGCAGCTCAGCAACAATGAGCAATGGAAATATGCTTTAGCGGGCGGAGATGATTATGAGTTATGCTTTACAATAACTATGCAAAATTATGCTAAACTTTTGCAATTAAAACCAAATGTAACCACTACAATCATCGGCCAAGTTACACAAAAATCTGGGATTGTATTTGAGAAAGATGGCTTAGACCATCCACTTCAACTTCAAGGGTACCAACACTTTGCATAAACCTCCGATTGTCTTTAAAAGTATGACATGGGCTGAACGCTTTATTGTGTTCTGCGGTGTGGGCTTTGGTTCAGGCTTAGCGCCTAAAGCACCAGGTACATTTGGCTCAGCATTTGCGCTTTTGTTTATTCCGATTTGGCTTGCAATTGGTTTTTATGGCTCCATATTGGCCATCATAATCATGTCATTGGTCGGTATTTGGATTTGTGGGAAAACCGCAGAGATTATCCATGTGCATGATGATGGGCGCATTGTTTGGGATGAGTTTGCTGGGCAATCAATCACGTTCCTGCCTTTAATTTATTTAGGACAAATGAATTGGATTTGGGCACTGGTTGGATTTGCACTGTTCCGTTTATTTGATGTCTGGAAACCATGGCCTATTCGTGTCATTGACCAAAAAGTCGATGGTGGCTTTGGGATCATGCTTGACGATATTATTGCAGGCCTCTGGGCAGCAATATGTATCGTGATTTATTTATATTTTAAAATGGCTTAAGCCAGATCTGTTAGGTGTGATATGTCTACAACTGTGATCATTCTTGCTGCAGGTAAAGGAACACGTATGCGTTCTAGTTTACCCAAGGTACTCCAACCTTTAGCAGGACGCCCACTACTCGGTCATGTGATTGAAACAGCAAAACAATTACAAGCAAAAAATATCATTACAATCTTTGGTCACGGTGGTGATCTAGTTCAAAATGCATTTGCACATGAAAATATTCAATGGGTAGAGCAAACCGAACAACTCGGTACGGGTCATGCCGTTAAAGTGACTTTACCTGTTTTGCCCCAAGATGGCATTTCTTTAATCCTTTCTGGTGATGTGCCTTGCGTGCAACAAAGTACCCTACAACGCTTGGTTGATGTATCCAGTCAAACAGGCATCGGTTTAGTCACATTAACGCTTGATGATTCTACTGGCTACGGTCGCATCGTACGTAAGGATGGAAAAATCCAAGCGATTGTTGAACATAAAGATGCTTCTGATGAACAACGTCAAATTAAAGAAATCAACACAGGTATTTACTGTGTCAGCAATGCCAAATTACATGAATGGTTACCTAAACTCAGCAATGACAATGCTCAAGGTGAGTACTACCTCACTGATATCGTGGCAATAGCTTTAGCGGATGGTATGGAAATCGCATCCATTCAACCAGAATTGGCTTTTGAGGTTGAAGGTGTAAATGATCGTATTCAACTTGCAGCATTAGAGCGTGAATTTCAAAATTATCAAGCCAAATTATTAATGCAACAAGGCGTGCATTTGATTGACCCTTCACGTTTTGATTTACGTGGTCAACTCACTGCGGGTACTGACGTTCGTATTGATATTAATGTGATTATTGAAGGTCAATGTACTTTCGGAAATGGCGTTGAAATTGGTGCAGGATGTATTATTAAAAATACCCAAATTGCGGCAGGAACCAAAGTTCAAGCATATAGTGTTTTTGAAGATGCGGTAATTGGTGCAGATGTACACATTGGTCCTTTTGCACGACTACGTCCAGGTGCAAAATTGGCAGATGAAGTTCATATCGGTAACTTTGTTGAAGTGAAAAACACTTCTGTTGGTCTCGGTTCAAAAGCCAATCATTTCACCTATTTAGGCGATGCAGAAATTGGTGCGGGTTCAAACATCGGTGCAGGTACAATTACCTGTAATTATGATGGCGCCAATAAACACAAAACCATCATTGGTGATAATGCCTTTATTGGAACCAACAACTCACTGGTTGCACCGATTAAAATTGGTCATGGCGCAACCACAGGTGCGGGTTCAGTGATTACCCATGATGTAGCAGACAACAGTCTTGCATTTGAACGTGCAAAACAAATTTCGAAAGAAAATTATCAACGTCCCCAAAAGGTCAAGAAATAAGAGGATATTATTATGTGCGGTATTGTTGGTGGCGTTGCTGAACGAAGCATTACAAATATTTTAATTGAAGGCCTAAAACGTCTTGAATATCGTGGTTATGACTCGGCGGGTGTTGCTCTAGTTGATCAGGGGCAAATCTTACGTGAACGTCGTGTTGGTAAAGTTGCAAATTTAGAAGGCGCGGTTGCAGAGTCGAATATTTTAGGTTCTGTGGGTATTGCACACACACGTTGGGCAACCCATGGTAAACCAACTGAAAACAATGCCCATCCGCATATTTCTGGGCATGTTGCAGTGGTACATAACGGTATTATTGAAAATTACCAAGAGCTTAAAGATGATCTTGAAGCTTTGGGTTATGTGTTTACATCTCAAACCGATACTGAAGTCGTTGCTCACTTAATTACTGAAGCACTAAAATCATCGCCAAATTTATTAAAAGCCGTTGAAGAAATCGTACCTCAACTGAAAGGTGCTTATGCACTGGGGATTGTGCATACCGATTATCCAAATGAATTAATTGCTGTTCGTGAAGGCTCACCTTTAGTCATTGGTGTCGGTATTGGTGAGAACTTTATTAGTTCAGACCAATTGGCACTATTACCTGTGACCAACCGTTTTATCTATCTTGAAGAAGGTGATATTGCGCGTTTAACTCGTGAAACGATTGAAGTTTTTGTTAATGATCAATTGGTTGATCGTCCGGTGAAAGAGCTGGATGCAACCGTGAGTAATGCCTCTAAAGGTGAATATAAACACTACATGCTCAAAGAAATTTTTGAGCAACCTGAAGCAATTCAACAAACGATCTCTCAAGCTTTAAATGGCAATACATTACGAGAAGACTTTTTACAAAATGCTGAAATAGATTTTAAAAATGTTCAGCAAGTTCAGGTGCTTGCTTGTGGTACCAGCTACCATGCGGGAATGATTGCAAAATATTGGTTTGAACAACTGATTGATCTGCCTTGCCAAGTTGAAATTGCCAGTGAGTTCCGTTATCGCTCGCCTGTGATTGTAGATAACACCTTGTATGTTTGTATTTCCCAATCAGGTGAAACTGCAGATACCTTGGCTGCATTACGTGATACCCAAAAGCGTGCTAAAGCAAAAGGCTTAAATATCTATACCATGACGATTTGTAATGTCGCGACCTCATCTATGGTTCGTGAAACAAATCATCATTTATTAACCCTAGCTGGTCCTGAAATTGGGGTCGCATCAACCAAAGCATTTACCACACAGCTTGCGGCTTTGATGTTATTGACCCTTAAACTTGGTCAAGTTAAGCAAACCATTTCAGCTGAACGTATTGATGAAATCACTTCCGCATTGTGGCATATCCCTAAAGTCATTTTAGATACCTTACAAAATGATGCAGAAATTTTACGGTTATCTGTTCTGTTCAAAGAGAAACAGCATTGCTTGTTCTTAGGTCGCGGTACAGAATTCCCAATTGCGCTTGAAGGTGCATTAAAACTTAAAGAAATTTCATATATTCATGCCGAAGGTTATGCTGCGGGTGAATTGAAACATGGCCCACTGGCTTTGGTCGACAATGATATGCCTGTGGTGATTCTTGCACCGAATGATGACATGCTGGATAAACTTAAATCCAATATGGAAGAAGTCCAAGCACGTGGTGGTGAACTGTTTGTTTTTGCTGATGAAAATAGCGGTATCGTGGCTAAAGAACGCCAACATGTTGTCTATGTTCCAACGGTCAATACTTGGTTAGCGCCAATCGTTTATAGTGTACCTGTGCAATTGTTGTCTTATCATGTTGCGGTATTACGTGGTACTGACGTTGACCAACCTCGTAATTTAGCAAAATCAGTTACGGTTGAATAATCAATCAGTTACTCATTGAGCATATGTGTATGAAATAAATTAAGTTTCATACACATATCAATAGCTCAAGCAATCCACACAAACCGTGCGCTAAAATTGCATGAATGTGTGGATTTTTTATGCCTGATTTTTATAGATCCATCAATTTAAAAATAACCTAAACACAAACCACCCTCTTAAACTTGAACCAACAAAATCCCTGAGCGAAAAATAGCCTCTTTTTACTTCTTATCAAAGTAAATAAGCTCGAAAGTGAATTAGTCCGTTTTAAGAACTTTATTTCTATTCTGTTTTATTAAACCTAAGTGCCTTATGGCATCAGTTTTTTAAAATTTTTTGATTCACAATACAATAAAAAATTAACATGAAGTTATTTGACAAAACAAACATATGAACATATATTCATATGTAAACAATCCAATTCAGAGGTCCTTATGGGACACAATCATAATCATCCCCATAATAGCCATAGTGATCACAACCACGTACATGTACCTGAAGCAACTACAGGAAATGAAAGAAAAATTCTGATTTCTTTCTTCATTATTTTCAGTTTTATGCTTGTTGAAGCTGCTGGGGGAATCATATCTGGTTCACTGGCACTGTTAGCTGATGCAGGCCATATGATGACGGATGCACTTGCATTAGGATTAGCATATGCAGCGTTTCGCTTTGGCCGTCGTACTGCGGATAAATCACGTACTTTCGGCTATATGCGCTTTGAAGTGATTGCAGGTCTGATCAATTCTCTAACATTGTTTGGGATTGTTGGATGGATCATCTATGAAGCGATAGTACGCTTTCAATCACCTCAACCCGTTCTTGCCGGACCGATGTTTATTGTCGCAATTGTTGGTATGTTGGTGAATATCTTTGTTTTATGGTATCTCACACGAGATGATACGGATCATGTAAATATCAAAGGTGCGATTCTGCATGTGATGGGTGACTTATTGGGTTCTGTTGCTGCAATTATCGCTGCAATCGTCATCTGGTACTCAGGCTGGACACCGATTGATCCGATTTTGTCTGTGCTTGTATCATTACTTGTATTGCGCAGTGCATGGTCTTTGTTTAAACAAACCATTCATATTTTATTAGAAGGTGCGCCTGCCAATGCGAATACAACAGATATCACCACTCACTTATTAAAATCCGTTCAAGGCATTCAGAAAATTAGCCATATTCATGTATGGATGATTACTTCAGGAAGAGCAATGGCAACATTACATGTCCAACCTGAAGCAGGTGTTGATATCAAGACACTCACCGAACAAATTGAACATGAATTAAAAACCAAATTTGATATTGAACATCCAACTGTCGCGATTGATTGGCAAGGTGATAGCAGCTGTAGCCTTGAAAAACCGACAAAAATTGATCCTCATGCTGGACATAGTCATTAAGATCAATATGGATCAAGCACAAAGCGCCACAAGGTCATTGATTGTTGCCTTGTGGCATCCACATTTTGAAATTCACTTTGCTTTTAATAATCGATTTAAAAAATAGAAAATTTAACCACACTGCTCTTCTGCAATATGTTTTGCCATATCAGACAAAACATGGCTGACATGCGTATCAGCGATTTCATATAAGACTTGTTTGGCCTGACGCTCACTTTTCACCAAGCGTGCTGAACGTAATAAACGTAAATGATGACTAACCAAAGATTGCGACAAATCGAGTGCTTCACAGATATCGCCTACTGGACTAGGTCCACGCATACAGAATAAAAGAATTCTGAGACGTGAGGCGTCTCCTAAAAGTCGAAAAGTTTCAGCCAGAATAATAATCTCGTCTTGCGATATTTCTGTTGAGCCGTCTTTAAAAGTCATATATTAATCACAATCGTTGTTCATAATTTTTCATCATAAAAGATTCTACTCTTGTGCTTCTCATAAGGACAAGACTTAATCGCGATAAAGTATTTTTCTGGAGATACGGTTTTATCAAGCTGAAATAAAAAACCAAGACTTTATAAAGATTGGTTGAGTTGTAACTTCAGTTTCTTTCCGCAGGCAATAATGGTTTTTCGATCAGCATCAATTGCGCCATAAGCAATCGCCATTACACGCATTTGCAGGGTAATATCATAATGCGGATAAGAGGCAGAGCGATGAAATAAACGGGCATCGATTTCCAGCATTTGCGCAAAGTGATGTAATTCCTCCAGTGTATCTGCCATCAAATGACACCATTCTTGGCCTTTAAACGGAACTTTTGCGCGATCAACATACACACTCATAACAAGATTCATTTTCCCTATTTCGGATTGATTATCCCATGAAATTCATCCATGATTGAATACAAATTCAAGGTATAGCAAAGCGTCATTTGATGACAAAATATAATGAAAATTTATCCAGCCACACCAATCCATCTCAAGCAACTCAATCAGCTTGCCTGCACCACATATCGCCAACATTTTGCTGATCTTTGGTCAGAACAAGACCTACAAAGCTTTCTCAATCAAAATTTTAGTTTAGAAAATTTGTCTGAATCTCTGCGAGATCCTGATCAAATTTGGTTATTGCTTGAAAATGAACAAGCGCAAATTATTGGATATGCCAAGCTAAATCTCAATCAATATGAGCCCCATCTAGATATTATTGGTGCAGAATTACAGAAAATTTACTTGCTTGAAAATGCTGTTGGAAAAAGTTTTGCATCTGCACTCATGCAAAATGCGATTGATATTGCACGTGAACATCAACAAGCTTCTGTATTTTTAGAAGTATTGAAAACTAATACGCGTGCAAAAAAATTCTATCAAAATTTTGCTTTTACAGAAAAATTAAACATCGACTTTAAAACCGATTTATATGATATTGGTATGGATTTAATGCAACTCGAATTAACCTCAAGATAATGAAAAAATATCTGATTAGTGCATGTCTTGTAGGTGAAAATGTTCGCTACGATGCCAAGAACTGCCTACAACACAAGCTTAAACAACTGCTAGACACTCAACAAGCCGTGGTGATTTGTCCTGAAGTTTCTGGTGGCTTAAGTACACCTCGACAGCCTGCTGAAATCGTAGGCGGTGATGGTTATCAAGTTTTAAAGGGACAAGCCAAAGTAAAAGATGCCAATGGTGATGATGTTTCAGCTGAATTTATTCTGGGTGCAGAAAAAACTCTAAAACTCGCCCAATACTATCAAGTTACACATATTATTTTAAAAGCCAACAGTCCTTCTTGTGGTTCACAGATGATTTATGATGGATCATTTTCAGGGCATAAAATATCAGGCAAAGGGGTTACAGCAGCCCTACTTGAACAACATGGCTTTAGCGTACTCACTGAAGATGAGTTTTTAAAACAGTTAGCGCATGAATAAGCACTATAAATAAAAAGAGAGCCAAGGCTCTCTAAATGAAAGGTAACTTTTAAAATAGTATTATTGCTTATTTTCAGCCATTTTATCTGCTTTCGCTGCCCAATACGTGGCTAAAACAGGCCCTGAAATATTATGCCATAAACTAAAAATAGCACTTGGCACTGCGGTTATTGGAGATGCTGCAAAATGTATTGCCGCTAAGGTCACACCTAAACCAGAATTTTGCATCCCCACTTCAATCGCAACAGCTTTAGAGTCAGGATAAGATAGGTTGAATAGACGACTTGCCCAATAGCCTAATAAAAAGCCTAAACCATTATGTAAAATCACCACACCCAAAATCAGCAAGCCCGATTGCAAAATTGAAGCCTTACTGGCTGCAATAATTGCTGCCACGATCACCACAATGGCAATCACAGAGATCAAAGGCATCACTTGAATATATTGCTCAGTCTTTTGTTTAAATAAGCTTCTTAAAATCACGCCCAAAATAATTGGAAAAATTACCACTTTAAGAATGTCGATAAACATTGAACCCGCATCAATCGGAATCCACTGGCTGGCTAACACATAGAATATTGCAGGTGTCAAAATAGGCGCTAAAAACGTTGAAACAGATGTACATGTGACGGATAAAGCAGTATTTCCTTTGGCCATATAGGTGATGACATTGGATGCTGTCCCTCCGGGGCAACAGCCGACAAGGATTACCCCTACCGCAATTTCGGGTGGTAAATTAAAAACTTTACAGAGAAAGAATGCCACACTGGGCATCACCACAAAATGTGCAACGATACCGATCACAACTGCTTTGGGATTTGACAAGACATTTTTAAACTCATCTACGGTCATGGTCATGCCCATCCCCAGCATGATAATCCCTAAAACCCATGGAATATATGCTTTCATCCAGACAAATGCTGCTGGAAAACATAAGGCAATAAAGGCAAACACCACAACCCATAGAGCAAAAGTTTTTTGTACAAACTGACTAAAACGTAAAATTGCTGACATTGTCCTTACCCAAGCAGATTGAGGATTTCGGCTTATCTTAAAACAAGATGTTCTAAAGCAGTAATATTTCTCAAATGATGCAAGTATTGATGCTTATGCTGCGTTGAAAATCTCTTTTGAGATCACGCGTTTTACACCCACAGCCAGCATTTCCTGCCATGCGTGTTGTAAAGAACCATGTAAATCAATCGCTTTGGTCGCATCCGAAATCACGAAGGCTTTAAAGCCTAATTTGGCGGCATCCATGGCCGTCCATGCGACGCAGAAGTCTGTTGCAATCCCGACAATATACACCGTATCTATACCACGCTCTTTAAGATAGCCCGCCAAGCCTGTAGTGGTTTTATGATCAGCTTCCATAAAGGCTGAATAGCTGTCAATTTGGGAACGAAAGCCTTTACGAATGATCAGTTGTGCGGTTGGTATGTTTAGATCAGGATGGAATTCAGCATCTTGCGTCCCTTGTACACAGTGTGATGGCCACAATACTTGCGGACCGTAATCTAATTGAATCAGCTCATAAGCTTTACGGTTGGGATGATTCTCAACAAATGAAATATGGTTTTCAGGATGCCAATCTTGGGTCAGTACAATATTGTCAAAATGTCGTGCCAATTGATTGATGGTTGGAATGATTTGCTCAGCATGGGCAACTTCTAAATTTCCCCCTGAAGTGAAACCATTTTGTACATCAACAACGATCAAGGCACTACGCTCAGATTGCAACATTTCCCTACCCTTATATTGGCCAAATGACTATTATTTTAATCGTAAAAATTTAAACACTCGATGACTCAACATACAATATAACAGCGTACATTTGCGAGCGTCTTATCAAAATCAACCAAGAAATCATCTAGAACGGTTCGCTAGATTCTAAACGGCGAGACTCCGCCGCCCAATAGAAAATTGTTTTCTAGCGCGGATGGATTTTACCCTGCGTTTGGATTGAAACTGCGCGTTGTTCAAGTTTGATAAAAAACTGAAAATTAAAAAAAATTGCTTGGAAATGTGAGTGATTTGTTGCTTTTGTTAAAGAATTTCCAAGCTTTGACTAAAGCATATTGTTCTGACACGCTGAATCAGTCATAATTTGCATAAGCATTAGGCAATCTTTAAGATGATTGTTTCACGCTCAAATCAAAATACTGCAACCATCCCAATCCTTGTTTACTCAAACGTATGTGGATGGAAAAATAGGATATTTTTTTAAAATGACTCAGCAAGCACAGACCATTCAAGGCTCAATTGTCGCAATCGTCACCCCTATGTTTGAAGATGGCAGCGTAGATTGGAAGGGTCTCGAGAAGCTCGTTGAGTGGCACATAGAACAAGGCACTAATAGTATTGTTGCTGTCGGTACAACTGGCGAAGCATCTACTCTTAGCATGGCAGAACACACAGAAGTAATTAAAGAAATTATCCGTGTTGCCAATAAACGTATTCCAATTATTGCCGGTACTGGTGCAAACTCGACACACGAAGCGATTGAACTCACCAAAGAAGCCAAACAACTCGGCGCAGATGCCGCACTTTTAGTTACCCCTTATTATAACAAACCAACGCAAGAAGGTTTATTCCAACACTATAAGGCAGTTGCTGAAGCTGTTGATTTACCTATCATTCTTTACAACGTACCTGGTCGTACTGGTGTAGATCTGCACAACGACACCGCAATTCGTTTAGCAGATATTCCTCAAATCGTAGGAATTAAAGATGCGACTGGCGATGTTCCCCGTGGTAAAGAGCTGATTGATGGCTTAAAAGGCAAAAACATGGTGGTGTATTCAGGTGATGATGCGACTGCGAGTGAATTGATTCAGTTAGGCGCCCACGGCAATATTTCAGTGACAGCAAATATTGCACCAAAAATCATGAGCGAACTTTGTGCCGCTGCAATTGCAGGTGATGCTGCAACAGCGAAAAGCAAAGATGACCAAGTTGCAAAATTAAACAATATTCTATTTTGCGAATCGAACCCAATTCCAGTGAAATGGGCACTTCATGAAATGGAATTAATTGGTACTGGCATTCGCTTACCATTAACTCCCCTAGCAGAACAATACCGTGCACCACTGCGTGAAGAACTCAAAGCAGTGGGTCTCATTTAATAAGAGCTTAGTATTATGCAATTACGTTTAGGTTTAACTCTTGCCATTTCAGCTTTAAGCTTGGCGGGTTGTAGTTCCCTTGGAATCAGCAATGGTTCTTTAGATTATAAAAACACGACCACTGTAGAGCCACTTAGCTACCCTGAAGGTTCAACAGTTAGACCTGCAACGCCAATGTATCCAGCTCCTATTGTTGACCCTCTTGCACTTCAGCATGCACCAAAATTTGAAAATAAACGAGGCAACCGTTACGAGGTTCCTCGTCCAGATGTTGCTCAAATCAGTGCACCTGCTGATGAAGTTTCTGCATCAACTGAAAGTGTTGGTCGTCCTCAAATTTTAACTGATGGAAATGGCAATCCACTGATCAAAATTGATGGAAATTCTGCTACAATTTGGCAGTACGCACTTGCGACCCTCAGTAGCTTAAATCATAAGGTTATCGGCCAAAGCAAAAATGCCAATGAAGCAACTGTAAAAATCGATAATTCAACCTATGTATTGAAGCTTAATTCTGTAGGTTCAAGTAACACACTTGCTGTGTTTAACGCCGATAATAGCTTTGCAGACAAAGAAAAAGCTGCAGAACTATTAACCCAGATTTACCAAAACTGGCCAGCCTAGTCGTTCTAGGCAATTTTTTTTTGCAAAAGGTTCCCCCATGTTAAAACAAACCTTGCTCTATACTGGTAAAGCGAAATCTGTTTATGAAACAGATAGCGCGGATCATCTAATTCTAGTTTTCCGTGACGATGCTTCTGCATTTAATGGCGAAAAAATAGAGCAACTAGACCGTAAAGGTAAGGTGAACAACCGTTTTAATGCCTTTATCATGGAAAAACTGGCTGCAGCTGGTATTGAAACACACTTCGAAAAACTTCTTTCTCCAACTGAAGTTTTAGTGAAAAAATTGCAAATGATCCCTGTTGAATGTGTAATGCGTAATTATGCTGCAGGTTCATTATGCCGTCGTTTGGGTGTTGAAGAAGGTTTAGAGCTTGTTCCACCAACATTTGAATTGTTCTTCAAAGATGACGCTTTAGGCGATCCTATGGTGAACGAGTCTCAAGCAATTGCATTGGGTTGGGCAAATGCTGAACAATTGGCGCAAATGAAAGAATTGACTCAAAAAGTCAATGTTGTGCTGAAAGATTTATTCGCTCAAGGCAACATGCTTCTTGTTGATTTTAAACTTGAATTTGGCGTGTTCCATGACCGTATCGTTTTGGGTGACGAATTCTCTCCAGACGGTTGCCGTCTATGGGATAAAGACACCAAGAAAAAACTCGACAAAGACCGTTTCCGTCAAGGTTTAGGTGGTGTTGTTGAAGCTTATGAAGAAGTGGCTACTCGCATTGGTGTAGATCTTTCAGATATCTAATTTTAGATACTGATTCTTCAGAAACCGAGCTTTTTAGCTCGGTTTCTTATTTTAAGATGCTGATTTTTCTAATAGGTAATCATATAAATTTTCACCAGCTTTTTTCTGAAAGCGGTTTTCAAATAAAGGCACTAAAAACTCAGGATTAATTTGTGGGAAACTGATGTCCTCAAAATCTTCATCGGATGAGTCTGCATATTGAATAATGACAATAATTTCTTCACCCTGTTGGTTTTTTAATTTTCCTTGTATTCTTAAATCTTGTAATGCTTGAATAATGGTCTTTTGATAGTGCGCTTGCAATTCGCTATATTGCTCATTTGTATAATCCTCTCCCAAGTCCTGATACAAAGCCGTGATTGCATCGTGAACACGATTATTGGCAGTACTTGAACAACTCCATTCTGAAATCCACCATGCTTCATAGACGTCTTCAAAGGCTTTTAATTGTTCTAATGTGCATCCTACATAAAAGAAACCACAGAAATCTTCAACCATTCCCAAACCAATAGCACATAAATGCTGATCTTGTGTAAGCTGCTGAATCTCAGCGAAAGCATCTTGGATGTCTTGGTAAATCACTGAATATAAATGGTCTTTATTCATCATCATGTTCTTATCATTCACAATTTCAATGCAGAGTTTACTATCAAAGCATAAATTCTGTATATAAACCATTCGCCTATGTTGGCATTTAGCATTCGTAAAAAATTGAGCAATCGATGGCTTAAAAATACTGTAAATTATTTTTGAAAAAGCGTTGCGATGAAACTTTAAACATTAAAACTTGACCTTACAATTATGGTAAGGTTTATCTTAAGTTTAAGTCTTCTTAGAGCAGGGTGAGATATGGAATTTTATATTGAAAATATGACCTGTGGTGGTTGTGCACGTGGTGTAACCAAAGCAATTCAATCTGTAGATGAAAATGCCAAGGTGATTGCCGATCCACCAAGTCACAGCGTTAAAGTTGAAACAACAGCAACACAGCAACAAGTGGTTGACGCATTATCAGAAGCGGGTTTTCCTCCACGCTAAGCTGATTGAATAAAGTGAAAAGGGCTATCAATTTAAGGTAGCCCTTTTGCATTAAAGCAAATATAAACTGATCAAACTGGGCTTTTGCTGATGTAAATTGTTGATCATCACTATATTTCATCAACTTGATTCAATATCATCGCCTCATCACTGAGCCGTTTAAAATTATATGCTTTATCAATAATTTCAAAAGATTGTGCATCAAACTTCCTATAAAACATCGCATGCTAAAATCTAGATTTCAAAACTGAGATCGCTTTAAATAACAAGGCACTTTGCAGATTTTATTCTATTTATATTTTTAAAAGTTGTTTTCTAAATAATCTCAAGCTAACTATGATCACAACAAACCGTTACAAAAAGAGCTACAAAATAGAGTTATGCGTACATTATCAAAACGATATTCATTAAGCCTGACCGCCAGCTTAGTTTTTACATTTCTGTATCCACACGCCTATGCTGCGGAACAGATTCCAGCCAACCAAGAAGTTAAAACACTTGATACCATTGTTGTCACAGGTACACGTTCGCTTAAACGTTCTAAAACAGACTCCTTACAACCGATTGATGTGATTAGTGCAGCGGAATTGACAGAACGTACAGGTTCAAGTGAGTTAGGTACGGCGCTGGCTAAAATTATCCCCTCGATTAACTTTCCTCGTCCAACCGTTGTCGATGGAACAGAACTCGTTCGCCCAGTGCAACTAAAAGGGCTTTCTCCTGATCAAGTTTTGGTCTTAGTGAATGGTAAACGTCGCCATACTGGGGCATTTATTAACCTTGGGGGCACCATTGGACGTGGTTCAGCACCGACTGATTTAAATGCCATTCCGATTTCTGCCATCAGCCGTATTGAAGTACTTAGAGAAGGTGCATCTGCTCGCTATGGTTCAGATGCAATTGCTGGTGTTGTCAACATTATCTTAAAGTCTGATCCTAAAACAGGTGATGCAGGTATTCGCTACGGTATTTATGACAAAGGTGATGGTGAACAAAAACAATCCTATGTCTCGGGCGGTACTCAACTGGGCAATTATGGTTATGCCATTTTTTCTGGTGAATGGCAGGACAATGAAGCAACCAATCGCGCAGGTTTAGACCTTCGTGATCCAAACGCCACAACATACGGACAAAGAACTTTTCGTTTTGGTGATCCAAAATCAGATGAGGTAAAAGCTTCTGTTAATGCTGGTTTTGACATCAGTGATACTGTTGAATTATATGGTTTTTCAACCTATAGCCATCGTAATGCAGAAACTGCTGGATTCTATCGTTTAAGTAATGCCTCGAACAATGTGCCTGCATTATTTCCAAATGGTTATTTACCGCTGATTCGCGGTCAATTAGATGACTTTAGTGCTGTTGCAGGCTTACGTGGGGAAGTCGCAGACTGGCGCTATGATGTTTCAGCCAATTATGGCTTAAACCAATATGATGTAAATACAAAAACCATCAATGTCGATCTATACAAAGATACAGGTTCAACACCAAATTCATTCCATAATGGACAGTTAAAGAATACTCAAGCTGTTTATAATATTGATTTGTCAAAAGAATTTGAGATCTCTGCTTTTACAAGTCCATTAAATGTGGCGTTTGGTGCTCAATATTTAAATCAACAATATCAAATTAAAGCAGGCAATCCTGCCTCTTATTATAAAAGTGGTTCTTCAGGTTTATCAGGCTTTCGCCAAGCAGATGCTGGGAAATGGACACGTGACAGTTATGCAGGATATCTCGATTTAGAAACAGATATTACCCAAAAACTTTCAGCATCTACAGCCTATCGTTATGAGAAATATGATGACTTCGGGGATACCAATAATGCATCTCTTTCATTACGTTATAAGCTTTTACCTCAGGTTGCGGTACGTGGCTCAGTTTCTACAGGCTTTCGAGCACCGAGTCTGGCACAACAATATTTCACCCAAACTTCTTCGCAATTGGTCAATGGACAGTTTGTTGAGGCTGGAACATTTCCCAGTTCTTCACAAGTTGCACAATTGCTCGGCGCAGAAGACTTAAAAGCTGAAAAATCAAAGAACTATAGCCTTGGCTTGGTATTTACCCCGACTAAAAACCTATATGTGACTTTGGATGCCTACCAAATTGATATTGATGACCGCATTAGCTTATCTTCAAATATCAATGCCAACAGCCCCGCTGTTCGCGCTTATTTGGTATCTAAAGGGATTACCGATACCAATTTCAGCACGGTTCGTTTCTTTAATAATGCCAGTAATACCCGCACTCGTGGTGTAGATTTAGTTGCCAATTACCAATGGCAAAACCTGCCTTATGGCGAGTTAACTACATCTTTGGCTTATAATTTTAATCGCAATAAAGTCACCGATGTCGATAAAAACCCTGAGATTTTAAATGCCTTGGGTGTCAACCTCACCCGTTTAGACCGTCGTGAACAATATGGTCTATTGGCAGGAAGCACGCCTGAACATAAGTTCAGTTTAGCCAATGATTATAAAATTGGAAATTTTGGTATCAATACCAATATCACGCGTTATGGTAGCTTCGAAACTTACAGTAACTCAGGTGCTGCCAGTGATCAGAAATTTTCTGCAAAATGGCTGTTGGATTTAGCACTGACATACCAATTAAACAATTGGAAATTTACTGTCGGGGGAGACAACATTACCAATGTTTATCCTGATAAAGATGTTTATGACATCAACAAACCTACTGGCGGAAGTTTGCAATACAGCCAGTTCTCACCGTTTGGTTTTAATGGTGCGTTCTATTACGGCAAAATTAATTATAAGTGGTAGGGGTTAAAATTAACCAAGGGCTTAAAACCGAGTTGAATGGCTCGGTTTTTTTATGTGTGTCGTTATTGGGTATATCCTCAACCGGTTTAGAAACGCATACACTGGAATATAATTTTCTTCATTCATAATTTTAATTAAATCAATTCTATGGGCAAATAAGTTGTTTGATTTAAAAACATTCATTGCACACTTTGCTTTGAAAGTTTAAATCAATTTGTGTAGGTGCTACCTAACTTTTCAGAGATGAACAGAGACAAGTTACAAAATCTCCTGTTGGATCAGCGAGTATCGGTAAGCTTGGATTGCTGATGAACTTTTTTTAAGAAACTTATATACTCAAAACAAACGATATTCAGATTTAATCCAACATGATAAAAACAATTTATGCTGTCATTTTATTCTTGATCATTTTAAATCCTGCACAGGCGGAAGAGTTAAGCTGTCAGCAAGATTATCCTAAAATTATTGCGCCTGACTTAGATCAATTAGGACAAGATTTAAAGAAAAATGATTATTCATTTATGCAACAAAAAACCCATCCATCTCTGATCAACTATGTTGGTGGTGCAGAAGCTTATCAACAGCTGCTTAAATACGTTCAAAATCTGCTTGCCAAATCTCGGGTAGAAATTGTCAATGTACAATCAAAGCCGCCACTTTATAGCTATATCGTAGATCGTGAAGAAATTTGCTTTGTACCCAAAACCATCACCATGAAAGTTGCGGGTCAAATTCAAGCAGCATCACCCTCATTTATGGTCGCCATTCGTTCACAACAATCACATCAATGGACCTATCTGGACGGTGAAGGACTAAAGAATAATCCTCAGATGCTGTTTACACTTTTTCCAAATTTCCCCAAAGATGTGGAACTTCCATTTCAAACAGATGCCATAAAATAAGCTATTGGATGATGACTTTTATAGGGGCTGAAAAGATTTGATAGAAGTTTTGTGCATCGATCTGATATTTATAACCTGCCAAAACATATACAGTGCCCTTTTCAGAGAAGCTCAACTGACCATTTTTAATCTCATGTTTTGCAGAACCTGATAAAACGACAAAATTACTGAGTTGCTGATTGAGCTTCACGCCATCTTGCTGAACCAATTGCGCATTGAGTAATACCGGCTGTTCAGCTTTTACTTTGATATTCTTGGGTGCTTGAATATCAACGATGTATTTCGAATAAAGTTGCGCAGAATTGGTGGTTATTCCGTAGGTCCCTGCAATATATAATTTTTTAAATGTTTCATCATTCAATGCCCAAGGCCAAAAACTGATTCCACGGTGCTTGGTCGTTTCTAAAAGATTGATCAAATCAGCACGATAAGCTGGGTTATACGTTGAATTATATTTCTGAACATCGGTATTGATTTGTTTGGCGGCAATTAAAGTATTGCGACTATTGGGCATACTTCCAACCAATAACCCTCGTGGTATCTCAGACAATTGTGACTGCGCACGCGCAACTTGATCTGCATTAAATGAGGTCGTGACGACTTGGTTTTCAACTTGGTACTTTTTAATTTCATCCTGCATTTTTGCAACCAATGCTGGATTGGCACTTTTCATTTCGATCATCAGTACAAAGTTTGGATTGTGCTTAAATGTGGTGAAATATTCTGCAAGGGTCGGTACTGAATAAGCTTTGTTTTTAGATTTTAATTGTTGAACCTGCGCAAGGCTCATTTCTTCAATTTTACCTGTTGAACGTGTAGTGCGATCCACTGTTGCATCATGCATCACCACAAGATGCTGGTCTTTGGTTAAATAAATATCGTTTTCAATAATATCTGCTCCCAAAGCAACTGCATGTTTTGCACTTTCTAAGGTATTTTCATCTTCTAAACTGGGTACACCACGATGCCCAATAATAAAGGGTTTACGCAATAGTGTATTTTTTGGAAACTGCTTTAAAACACTGGCAAATAGCGTACTTTGCGTTGTAATAATCCCATTCACACCTGAAGTCAAAATACTGGCGACATCCTGCGGATCATGTGCTGGTGTATCAACCCACACTGTCATTAAATGACGTTGAATAAAGCTGACACTCGATTTGTTGGCAAGGCGATGCGGAAGAACCACGATGCGTGCATAGGCCTGATTAGTACGACGCATAATTTCAGAAAGACTTGCATGACTCTCCTTTAAATTTTCGCGACTTAAATCTAATGCTGTTCGAAGCGTAGGTACAATTTGATGCGCAGACTTGAGTAAATCATCACTTTTCGACAATACAGTAATATCGCTCATATCGTGAGATTTAGAGAGTAATTTTAAGGCTTCAATGCTTTTGGGATCTTTGATTTCTAAAACAGGAATGGTATTGCGCTGTGGATTCACCAAATATTGTTGTAATGTTTCAACCACCTGCCCTGTCTGATCAAGCAAGTTTAAATTGGCATCTAATTGATAATATAACTGATTAGTTGAATTTAATGGACTGCTGGTATTTTTAACTTTTTGAATTAGCGTCGGTGCCAAAGCGACATTAGTTTGAATTTCTTGCACTTGAGTGACTTTATTGGCTAAGTCTGGCAATGCACTGGTTTGTTCAGAGACTTGAATATTTTTAACTTTTAAGACTAGGCCTGTTGCTGAAAGCCCGATGCCGCCTTTGGCAGATCCTTGGTCAAGTTCTACGTCCTGCATTAACTGGTGGTTTAAATAGTGTTGTACCCGTTGTCCAGAAACCACAATGCTGGCTTTATACCATTGATTTGGTTTGATGTTCTCCGAAAATGCTTTCGTTTCAGAGACCTCCCACTGCCCGTTACTTTTATGACGACCAAACTCCGTACCATTTTTTGCAGTGGTGTCTGTTCTGAGGGTAAATTGATAATAACTGCTTGGAATCACCCCCTGAGTTTCTGTGACATCATAAATCACACTGCCCCAACGCGAGTTATTGACAGCTTGGTCTAAAGTAAATTCGAGATCAATGCGATAATTTTGCTGTTTTTCAAGATTTTGCGGTAATAAAATTGAGGTCGGACTGACTGAATTTGCTCGACCATCAACATGAAGTATCCCGTTTTCAACATAGACATTGCCGGCATTGTTGCCAGGAATACGCCAGCCTTGAGGAATTGTTTTTTGCTGAACAAAACTTTGTTGATAAAGTGTTTTAAGCTGTTGCGAAGCAAGTTTAGGCTGATTTTGGGTCGAAATTTTACTTGCTAGTTCAGCATGGCTCAACATCGGCAAAGAAATTAAAACAGCAAAAGATAAAACGGATAATTTCATAAAATTTCTAAACCATTTAGAAGCACTTTGCTCAAGCGTATTTCTAAAAGGATGCCAGCCTAATTTAAATTTTGCCGATATTTTAAACCTTTATATAAAATAGAGCATCTATTTAAAAGATGCCTAAGCAAATAAACTTCACAACTACTGTTGCTGCTGTTCTTGTTGCCAACGACGTTGCTGTAAACGCTCACCTTCAACTTCACGCTTATTACGAGCAGACTCATATAATTTTGTGCCTTTTAATTCAGGTGGTAAATATTCCTGTAGCACAAAATTTTCAGGGTAGTTATGAGGATAAAGATAATCCACACCATAGCCTTGTTGTTTCATGAGCTTGGTCGGTGCATTACGTAAATGGAGTGGCACAGGTAGGTTGGACGTTTTTTCTGCAAGTTCTAAGGCTTTATTGATCGCCAAATAAGTGCTGTTACTCTTTGCACTGGTTGCCAGATAAACTGCGCATTGGCCTAAAATAATTCGACACTCAGGCATGCCTATCGCTTGAACCGAGCGGAAACATTCGCCCGCTAAAAGCAAGGCATTTGGATTTGAGTTACCAATATCTTCTGAAGCAGCGATCAACATACGACGAGCGATAAAAACCGGATCTTCACCGCCTTTAAGCATACGTGCCATCCAATACAACGTTGCATCAGGATCACTACCTCGAATAGATTTAATAAACGCAGACACAAGATCATAATGTTGCTCACCTGATTTGTCATAGCGTGCAATATTCTGTTGCGCAACTTTGACCACAATCGCATTGGTCACAATATTTTCAATATCGGACTCAAAGGTACTGGCAATTAAATCGATTAAATTAAGTGCCTTACGTGCATCACCCGCAGCAAACTGAACCAATGCATCAAATTCTTCAATCTGGATATGGCGGTCTTTTAAAAATTTATCTTGTTGAATCGCGCGTAAAATGAGTTCTTGAATCGCCTCATTACTTAATCCATTTAAGGTATACACCTGACAACGAGACAGCAAAGCACTGTTGACTTCAAATGAAGGGTTTTCAGTGGTCGCACCGATCAGGGTAATTTTGCCTTTTTCAACCGCATTCAATAAAGCATCTTGTTGCGACTTATTAAAACGATGAATTTCATCAATAAACACCACCGGTGTTAATAAATCACCACTGTCAGCAATCACCTCACGGAGCTCTTTTACCCCTGTATTTAAGGCAGATAAGCTAATAAATGTACGATCGACTGCTTGAGCCAATAACAATGCGATGGTGGTTTTTCCAACACCAGGCGGCCCCCAAAAAATAATCGAGGGTAAATGCCCTTGATCAATCATTTGACGGAGTGGTGCTGCAACACCGAGTAAATGATCTTGCCCAATAATTTCAGACAAATCACGTGGACGTAAACGTTCTGGAAGCGGAATTTGAGTGTCTGACATACTGCTTTTTTAATTGATGAATGCTGTCCTTAGTCTACTATGGAAAATCATCAATATTGCACTTTCAGCTTTAAAATAATCGATTCTGCAAAACATCCATTAATGAGGCCTGAAATACTTGACCATGACTGAGGTGTGGATAAAGCATTAATTTTGCATCTACGCCTTTACTGGCCAAATCTAAAACCAATTGACGGTTATTTTGAATCATGTCCCGATCTGCATTTGGGCTGATTGGTCCAGTTGTAGACTGAATAATGTCACCTTCCATCACCCATAATTTTTTATTTTTTAATTGCTCAGGTGGGGCTTTTTCAACGGCTTTGAGTAATCGAGAATCTGCCCATGTGAGAGATGGACTGGCTGAAAAATAGTGTGAAAACTTATTATCTGTGCTTTGACTATTTAAAAGGGTATCTAAAACAAATAAACCACCATAAGAATGTCCCCATAATGCGGTACGTTGCTTATCCAGTTTTACTTGCGTATTGACCCACGGCATAATTTTTTCAAACAGCACCTGTCTAAATTGTGCACTTCCCCCTGCCATACGTTCAGGATTGCGTGGGTCAGCCGACACTTTCCCAGATTCATCGGCAGGTGTGTAGTCTACAGACCGTGAAGCGGACTCAAACGGTAACTGGGTTTGATAGCCTATAGCTACCAACACGGGGCTGTCTTGTTCGGATAGTTTTTTTAACAGTGACTCATCTAAACGCGCCATAGCAGAGTTGCCATCTAACATATAAACAGCAGGTAAGATCTTATTTTTATTGATGTGTTTAGGGATACCGACCCAAACTTTATAATGCCGTTGTTGATCTGCGGATTGAAAATTTTTTACTTGAAATTGATAGTAACTGGAGCCTTGCTCCGCAATATTTGGCCCTAAAGCTTGCAAATCTGGTTTTGCATAAACATTGCAGTGAATACCGAAACTCAGGCTGATTGCACATAAACAGAATGCACTTTTTTTGAATAACCAAGATAAAGCAAACATTTTAAAACACATCAAACTGAAGAGTTGCCTATCATATTACTATTTGATAATGATTATCAATTCATAATTGATTCAAATGATTTAACGCACCCATCTTACAATGTATTCATCAATGTCTTCTTCATTGACTTCTGTTTCGGAGATACAACGCCCAGCAGCAGATTTTCTGGCCTTAATCACATTGCTTCTTGAGCCTGTGATCAGATAGTGCCATGCCGGTAAATTTTTACCTTCATTCACCCGACGATAAGCACAACTTGAAGGCAACCAATGAATATTGGCTAATTTTTCAGGGCTTAATTGAATACAGTCAGGTACATAATCTAAACGATTAGGATAGTCAGAACATTGTGCTGTTTCACAATCGAGGAGTTTACAAGACACTTTGGTATAGGCTATTTCATGTGTGTCATCATCTTCTAATTTCACCAAACAGCACAGCCCACAACCATCGCACAACGCTTCCCACTCGGTCGGATTTAACTCAGACAGTGTATAATTCTTCCAAAACTGGGGGCGGATCTCAAAGGTCATGGCATAACATTAAAGTCATTTAAGGCGAAATAATTATATCAGTATATAAGCAGAAATTAGAAAATTTAAAACAGAACAAACCTTTACATATTGCTTTATTAATCACACTTTTTAAACACAACTTCACAAGTCCCTTAGATTTTTCTGCCTATACTGAAAATACATAACAAAAATATGGAGATGAATCTTATGTTTCGTTGGGCAATTATTTTCGCTGTGATCGCCTTAATCGCAAGTTTATTTGGTTTTGGTGGTGTTGCGGGAATGTCTAAAGACTTCGCAGTCATTCTTCTCGTTGTCGCGGTAATCCTCGCGATTGTTGGTTTTATTTCGAGAGGAAAAGTTTAGCTTTTCCTGATCAATTTTCATAAAAGAGAAGAACCTTGGTTCTTCTCTTTTTCATTTGAAAACGACCTTTTTCATTCATAAATTTTCACATTTCTATTGTAAATATTCGAAATTTAGTCATTTGAATCTTATATATTTATGCTTTAATCAATCTCATTCTCGCCGATACACAAGGATTAACAGATGGCTCTTGCAATCAAAACTCGTGAAATTCAATATCAAGCAAAAGATGGAACAACTTTAATCGGTTATTTTGCTGCACCTGAATCCGCACAACCAGTTGCAGGTGTGATTGTTGGTCCAGAATGGTGGGGTCGAAATGAGTATTCTGAACAACGTGCTCGAGAGTTGGCACAGCATGGTTTTGCTGCGCTGGCAATTGATATGTATGGTGATAAAAAAACCACCGCTGCTGCGACTCAAGCCCATGAGTGGATGATGCAAACCTTCCAAGATGAGCAGACCATTGTTGAGCGTTCTGCTGCTGCTCTGGCAGCTTTAGCAGCACAACCAGAAGTCGATGCAACGCGTTTGGCTGCGATTGGATTCTGTTATGGCGGTAAAGTGATATTAGATTTGGCTCGTTCAGGTGCTGACTTAAAAGCTGCGATTACTTTCCATGCAAATTTATCTGCACAAAATCCAGCGGAAGCAGAAAAATTTAAAGCGCAAGTTTTAGTGCTACATGGTGAAAAAGACAGCATGGTGTCTTTGGCAGATGTCGAATCGTTTAAACAAGAAATGCAGCATGCTCAGGTAAAATCTGAAGTGATCATCCTGAAAGATGCTAAACATGGCTTTAGTAACCCACAAGCAGATGAAAAAGCAAAAGCCAATGGCGTAGATCTAGGTTATAACGCCGAAGCAGAAAAAGCTGGATTAGCAGCAATGTATGATTTATTAGATCGCACCTTGGCTTAACCTACTCTGGCTTAATTAAAATATGTTCTAAGTTGATTAAGACAACAAAACGAGGGATTAGAAATGACTGAAAAAGTATGTCCTTATTGTGACTTTGAAGAATTTGATATCATTGATAAAAATGAATTTGGTGCAATTTTGCCTGAACATAACCCTTTGTCTAAAGGTCATTCAGTGATTATTCCTTTGCGCCATATTGCTTCTTTTTTTGAGGTTTCAGAGAAAGAACGTAAAAGCCTTTCCTCTTTATTGGAACTGGCACGTAACGAGCTTAAGATTCGCCATCAACCTGAAGGATTCCATATCGCTTTTAATGATGGTCATGTGTTTGGTGAAGACCAAAGTGAACATTTCCATATTCACATTATCCCACGTTATAAAAACGAACCGCTTAAATTGGATAAGCGTTGGGGTATCATCAACGAAAACTAAGTTGTGACTATAAATTCTTTTGAAAAGACGCTTTGGCGTCTTTTTTTATGCAGATTACTGCTCAAGTTTAAGATAATTTTCCGCAATAAATTTATCTTGGTTATACTGAGCATCCAATTTTTACGCTAGATTGTTATGTCGCAATTTTCATTTTCAGATGCGCTATTGACTTGGTTTGATCAACACGGGCGCCATGATTTACCGTGGCAAGTGGCTGATGATCCATACAAAGTTTGGGTGTCTGAGATTATGTTGCAACAAACCCAAGTCAAAACTGTACTGCAATATTTTGATAAATTTATCCAACGCTTTCCGACTGTCGATGATTTGGGTAAAGCCTCATGGGATGATGTTGCCCCCTATTGGGCAGGATTAGGCTACTACGCCCGTGCACGCAATTTGCATAAAGCAGCAGGCGTGGTCAGCCAACAAGGGCATTTCCCACAAAGCTTAGAACAATGGGTGGAACTTTCAGGTATTGGTCGCTCTACTGGTGGCGCACTGATGTCGCTTGGCTTACGCCAATATGGCGTCATTATGGATGGCAATGTAAAACGTGTTTTGGCCCGTTTCTTTGCCATTGAAGATGACCTGAGTAAACCCATCCATGAACGAGCCATGTGGCAACTGGCGGAAAGTTTATGCCCAACTGAACGCAACCATGACTATACCCAAGCAATTATGGATTTGGGTGCAACCATTTGCACGCCCAAAAAGCCACTCTGCTTATACTGCCCTATGCAAAAACATTGCCAAGCCCATCAACAAGGGCTAGAAACTGAACTGCCTTATAAGAAAGCTAAAAAGCCTGTTCCCGTTAGAACAGCCACAGTGTTATTAATTGAGTCAGATCAACAATGGTTATGGGAGCAGCGTCCTAACAGTGGTTTATGGGGAGGCTTATGGAGTTTACCGATTTTTGAAAATGAGCTCGCGTTTCAACAGCTTTGTCAAAGTCTAAAACTTATTTCAACTGTTGAACCTGTCCAAATCTCGCATAGCTTTACCCATTTCACATGGATTTTAAATGCGCATATTGTTCGAGTTGAATCAGACCAAAAAGAATATCTTCAGGCTGAACTTGGGGGCGAATGGTTAACACCACAAAAAGCTACACAAATGGGCATCCCTACAGCCATGAAAAAATTGATCTCAGCAGTAAAAATATGACATAGTCAGACACGGGTATTCTAAGCATATTTCAATTTTAATTTGCCCTTTTGAAACTTGAAAAAAAGGATTTCTCGTGTCACGTAGCATCCAATATTGCTTGATGGCCTTGCTTGCCATTATTTTAACTGCATGTACTACTGCACCTAAAAAGCCAAGCTCATCTAAGCCACAGCTTCCACAAGCTCAAATTAACCGCCTAAAAGCAATGTCAATGCCAACCCGATTGGCAATTCCTGTAGATGGAGTAAAACCACAAAACCTCACAGATACTTGGGGTGCATCTCGCAGTGCTGGGCGAGTACATGAAGGAATTGACATCATGGCTTCACGTGGAACCAAAGTTTATAGTAGTACTGAAGGTGTGATTGCCAGCTTAAAGAGCAATAATCTGGGGGGTAAAGTGATTTGGCTCATCGGACCAGGTGGTGTTTATCACTATTATGCTCATCTAAACGATCACAAACGTGGTCTACAAGAAGGCGATTACGTTAAAAAAGGTCAGTTAATCGGCTATGTGGGCAATACTGGAAATGCACGACATACTGCACCGCATTTGCACTATGGACTATACTTAAGAGGTAAAGGCCAAGGTGCAGTCAACCCCTACCCTTATTTACGTTAATTTTAGATTGAATCAATTTAGGAATATTCCATGTCAGAAGCATTGCTTGAGCGTTTAGTTGAATTTGCAGAATCAGGCAATCAACAAAAAATTGCCCTCAATGGACAAAATCATCAAGGCTGGATTATGGAAATCACCGATGAAGCATTAATGATCAGTACTGGCTTTGCAGACAAAGCGGGTAAAGATATTTGGGTAAATTTTAAAGATTTACAACATGCGCAACTTTCCTATTGGGACAACAAACAAGATCAATGGGTCGAATTTAAACTTTAGACAATTAAAACTTAAATCAATCAGAACAATGGTAGATCTTTTATGGCAAATAAACGCTGTGGTTGGTGTTCAGATGATCCTATTTATATTGAATATCATGATCAAGAGTGGGGTAAATCCAATCGAGATGAACAGCATTTATTTGAAATGCTTTGCCTAGAGGGGCAACAAGCAGGTTTATCTTGGATTACTGTTTTAAAAAAGCGTGAAAGCTACCGCGCCCAATTTTTTAACCACCCGATTCAAACCATCGCCAATTTTACTGAACAAGAGCTTGCACTAAAATGTCAGGATGCTGGGCTGATTCGCCATATCGGGAAATTAACGGCGATTCGTGACAATGCCATTGCATGGCAAAACATGAAAGCTCAAGACATCGATATGGTGAACTGGTTATGGGATTTCGTCGACCAGCAAGTACAACTCAATGATGTCCCTGATTATAAATTAGCACCGGCACAAACCGAAACCAGTCAAAAGCTTTCCAAAGCGTTAAAAAAGAATGGTTTTAAATTTGTTGGTCCAACCACTTGCTATGCCTTTATGCAAGCAGTGGGTATGGTCAATGACCATGAAAATGATTGTATATCCCGCTAAAAGTTTAACTGAGCAAACAGGAAGGATTCACATGTCAAATAATACGTTTCATGCTTATGCTGCCTTAGAGGCAGGTGCAGCACTTGTGCCCTATCAATTTGATGCAGGTGAATTACAGCCTCATCAGGTCGAAGTCAAAGTTGAATATTGCGGTTTATGCCATTCCGATGTTTCAGTGATTAACAATGAATGGGGAAATTCAGTTTTCCCAGTGGTTGGCGGTCATGAAATTATCGGTACCATCACTCAGCTGGGTTCAGAAGCGAAAGGATTAAAAGTCGGTCAACGTGTCGGTATCGGTTGGACTGCGGAAAGTTGTCAGCACTGTGATCCATGTGTTAGTGGTCAACAAGTGCTTTGCACAGGGGGTTCAGTTGCAACTATCGTTGATCATGCAGGCGGGTTTGCAGATAAGGTCCGTGCAGGTTGGCAGTGGATTATTCCTTTTCCTGAAGATTTAAACCCTGAAAGTGCTGGCCCTTTATTGTGTGGTGGTATCACTGTTTTTGACCCAATCTTAAAACATCAAATTCAAGCAGTTCACCATGTTGGTGTCATTGGGATTGGTGGCTTAGGTCATATGGCCATTAAAATACTCAAAGCGTGGGGTTGTGAGATCACTGCCTTTACATCGAGTTTGGATAAAACAGATGAACTTAAAGCGATGGGTGCAGACCATGTGGTCAATAGTCGCGATGCCAATGCTTTAAAAGCACAACGTGGCAAATTTGATTTATTGCTCTGTACGGTAAATGTGAGTTTGGACTGGAAAGCATATCTCAATACACTGGCGCCAAATGGCACAATTCATATGCTAGGTTTAGTCCTCGAACCGATGCCGATTCCAGCGGGTGCACTGATTGGCGGTGCAAAATCAGTGACTGGTTCACCAACAGGCTCCCCTTTTGCATTGCGTCAATTATTACAATTTGCCGCACGCAAAAACATTGCACCACAAATTGAAGTTTATCCAATGTCAAAAATTAATGAGGCTTTGGAGCGACTTCACTCTGGAAAAGCCCGTTATCGTATCGTATTAAAAGCGGATTTCTAATTTAAGTCTGACCATCCATCACGGTTTATCAAGAACCGTGAATGGAATAAGGCTGTCGGGCTATGCATTTGCTCACAAATCAGTTTAAGCCACACTCTTTGCTGACAATTCACCTCTTACCCAATCTGCCAATAACATAATTGCATCCTGAATTTCCTGAGACAATTCATGCCCTGCATTTAAACGAATACAATTGTTATAACGGTGATCCTCACCAAAAATAATCCCTGGTACAATATTGATACTGTATTGCTGTGCATAATAATACAACGCCAAGCTATCAATCTGCTCTGGGAACTGTAACCACAAGGCATAACTTCCTTGCGGTTGATTTAAACGGATCTCTACCCCATAAAAAGCATGTTGAATAAACTGTAGATATTGCGCAACTTGAGCCATCAACTTAGGGCGTAATTCACTCAAATGCTGACGATAGGCTCGGCTATAAATCAAATCGGCAAGCCCCAACTGCAATGGTGTATTGACCGAAACATTTTGTAAAATCAACTTGGCATGTAAGTGCTGTAAACGTTGTGGCAAACAGAACCAACCAACTCGATAAGAGGTCGACAACGACTTGGAAACCGATCCGCAATAAACCACATAGCCCTGTTGATCCCAATATTTAATCGGTAAAGGGCGTTTGGCATTAAAGCTACATTCAGCATAAATATCATCTTCAATCACGTAACACTGATACTTCGCTGCCAGCTGTGCGATTTTTTCTTTCTCGGCATTAGTCAAACAGAAGCCTAAAGGGTTTTGAAAGTTGGCGGTTAATAAACAGACTTTTGCGCCTGAGTTTTGCATCTCTTGTTCTAAACGCTCCAGATCAAAACCTTCGGTATTGGCAGGGATTTCAATAATTTTTCGTTTGAGCAACGCCAATAATTGCAACTGACCATTATAGTTTGGCGTGGGTACAATCACACTGTCACCGATTTGGCTAAGGCTTTGAATCATCACAGACAATGCCGGCATACAACCATTGCTGATATAAATATCTTCTTTGGCAATATAAAAACCATCTTCAGCCCAATGTGCTGACAATGCCTCTCTTAACTGAAGGTGCCCTTGGCGGTCATTATATAAAAAGTCTTCTGGCTTACTGTGCTTTAAAGCACGTTGTATTGAACGGCGTAAGGCCTCTACAGGAACTAAATTAGGCGATAACTGAATCGAACCTAAATGGATCAGTTTATTATTGATTGCTGCTTCATGAATTTGAATTTGTAAGTCTAGATTTGAAACCTCACGCGCTCTCGACTTAAAATCAGGATGGTCAGGTACAGCAATCTGTGGGGCTTTTTGCTGCGATTGAACAAAATAGCCAGACTTTTCTTTGACGTAAATCAAGCCTTGCGCTTCAAGCAATTCATAACAACTCTTTGCTGTATTCAGACTAATATTTTGCAATGCTGCAAATTTTCGCAAAGAGCTCAGACGTTGCCCAACGGCCAACTCTCCACAATAAATTTTCTGTGCAATTTGTTGTGCTAATGTTTGATATTGAAAAGCCATATCTGTACTCAAATTTTAATATTTGTTGTATCTGTATCTATAAAGTTAACAGATTTATGCTTCATTCACAGCCAATTTTTACAAACAAATTGATTTGAAAGGAGAAAAAAATGAGAACGATCGCTTTAATCAGTATTGTCTTTGGATTAACTGCTTGCCAGCCTCAGCAGGTCAATCAAGCTGCTCAGAAACAACATTTTGTATGTAAATCTTTGATTGAAGGCTTTTTAAAAACACAAAATTTAGCTGAGTATCAGCTTGATCATCTAGAACCCACCTTACACCAGACTGCAGCTGTGCGAAACTACCGCTACCATGCCAGTAGTGATCAACGGATGAAGATTAATATCCCGGTGCAAAAAGACTTGGCGTTTAAATGTCTTCAGACAGCAACTGATCATTTTGAAATCCAATTGGTCAATCCACAAAAACCCAGTAGCCAAACTTTACTGAGTCTGGATTTACCACCACAAAAGACTATCGAAACTTTGACAGCTTTTGCGTTAAAAACTCAATAAATAAACGGACACGCTTTGGTAAATGTTCCTGTTGATAATACACTGCATGGATGTGTTGCTCATAAAGCTCTATTTGATCTTCAAATAGAGCAATCAAGCGTCCTTGCTTTATATCTTTTAAAATCTCAAACTCAGACAATCTCGCAATTCCATGCCCGCGTAAACACAGTTGACGGACAGTTTCACCACTGGATGCTTTGATTTTTGGTTTGACAGTAAGCCTTTCTCCATTGACTCGAATCGGCCAAGTATTTAAACGGCTGACTTTGCTAAAGCCAATTTGGGTATGATTTAAAATATCTTGCGGTGTTGCTGGATAACCATGTGTAGCTAAATACTCAGGACTGGCAACGATATATAATCGGCTTTTACACAACAAACGCGCATGTAAGCTCGAATCATTAAGATCACCAAAACGTATTGCAACATCTGTCTTATGTTCTAATAAATCGATAATCTGATCGTTACTGTTTAACTCTATTTCTATTTCAGGATACAACTGAGAAAACTCTTGCATCAACGGTGCAATCACATGTAATACAAAAGGTGTCGCGGAATCCACACGAATCAGCCCAGATGTATCACTGTCTGATTTTAATAAAGCATCTTCTGCTTCATTGAGGTCATGCACAATTTTTCGGGCTTTTGCTAAAAATAATTGCCCCTCTTGGGTCAACTTAAGTTTACGTGTTGTCCGCTCTAATAAGGTGACATTCAGTTTAGATTCAAGTCGTTGCAAGGCTCGACTTACACCTGAAGTGGTTTGTTCAAGATGCGTTGCTGCTGCAACAATCGAACCACTATCGACAATATTAATAAAAGCCTGTAATTCTTCGAGTGTAGATTTCATTGCTGTCAGCGCTCTGTTTATTATTGATTTCTAGTCAACAATATTTTGCATATTCTTGTGTTTTTCCGCAACAATTAAAGTAGCAAAATACACCCAATCTCAGAAAATAAAGTGAAATCCAGCATGACAAACATCGTTCCTCAATTTGGTGTCGGTACTTTCCGTTTAACAGGACAAACTGTGATTGACTCGGTCAAAACAGCCCTAGACGTTGGTTATCGTGCTGTAGACACTGCTCAAATCTATGGCAACGAAGCAGAAGTCGGTCAGGCCATTGCAGAAAGTCATATCCATCGTGATGATTTGTTTATCACAACAAAAATATGGACAGATCATTATCAAGCCAACAAACTTATTCCAAGTCTTAAAGACAGCTTACAGAAACTGGGTACTGATGCTGTCAACTTAACCTTGATTCACTGGCCAGCGCCAAGTCTAGGAATTTCTGTTGCAGAAATGATGCATAACCTGTTAGAAGCGAAAAAGCTGGGCCTAACTGAACATATTGGAATTTCAAACTTCAATATCGACTTATCGCAACAAGCCATCGCTGCTGTAGGACTTGAAAATATTGCCACCAACCAAATTGAACTTAGCCCTTATTTGCAAAATGATAAGTTGGTGAATTTTTTACAGTCACAAAATATTGATGTGACCTCTTATATGACCTTGGCGTATGGCAAAGTTTTAAATGACCCAACATTAACTGAAATTGCCAAACAGCATCAGGCTTCTAGCGCTCAAATTGCATTGGCATGGGCATTGCAGAAAGGCTTTGCTGTCATTCCGTCATCGACTAAACGTGAAAACTTAATCGCCAACTTAAAAGCACAAGAGATTCAGTTATCTGCTGAAGAAATGCAATTAATCGCACAATTGGAACGAAATGGCCGTGAGGTTGATCCTGAAAACTTAGCACCTCAGTGGGATGTTTAATTCACTGCTGGAGTAAAAGTGATTTAAAGCAGAGCAAATCTTGGCTCAGGCTTTGATGAGTAAAGTTTGGTTGCTAGGTTTTTGCTTACTAGGCTTCGAAACAGGGTTTACCGCCTTTTGATCATGACTTAGATTGCTTCGCAAGATTATTTTCTTGCGAAGCTTTATTTTGTCACTTCATCAACATAGCGGCTGAAAAGTAAATGACCATCCTCGTGATTGGCCGAACACTGTTACATCCCATCATTTTCAATATGCTGTATATTTGAGATTTCTCATGAAATTAAATTTTCCCTTACTCGCATTGGCCATTGGTGCTTTTGCAATAGGAACAACTGAATTTTCTCCTATGGGCTTTCTTCCCCAAATTGCAGAAAATTTGAATATTTCAATCCCAACCGCAGGCATGCTGATCACCGCATATGCACTCGGTGTCATGATTGGTGCACCGTTTATGACCTTATGGTTTGGACGGTTTCCACGACGTAAAGCACTTATTTTAGCCATGATTATTTTTACCATTGGCAATATTCTTGCTGCAATTGCCCCCAATTACTGGGGCTTAATGGCCGCTCGAATCCTGACCAGTCTCAATCATGGGGTGTTTTTCGGGATTGGTTCCATTGTTGCAACAAGCGTCGTACCTAAAGACAAACAAGCCAGTGCAGTTGCCACCATGTTTATGGGCCTCACCATTGCCAACATCGGTGGTGTGCCTTTAGCCACATGGGTTGGGCAGAATATTGGCTGGCGTATGTCATTTGCAGCAATCGCCTTACTCGGCGTGATTACTATGCTGTCACTATGGAAAGCCTTGCCTGAAGATAAAGCAAGTCAACGTCCTGATGTCAAAGCAGAATTAAAAGTGCTGACTCGGCTGCCTGTGGTTCTTGCATTGCTCACCACGGTGATGAGTGCAGGTGCAATGTTTACTCTCTATACCTATATTGCGCCTAGCCTACAAAACATCACCCATGCAAGCCCGATGTTTATTACCTTGATGCTGGTACTGATTGGAATTGGTTTTTCAATTGGTAATCACTTAGGTGGGAAATTTGCAGACTTGTCACTGACCAAAACATTGACCAGTTTCTTGCTGTTACTGATGGTGAGCATGTTGCTGTTCCCTATACTGGCTCAAACTCAAATTGGTGCAGCATTGGCACTGATTGTCTGGGGAGCAGCAGCCTTTGCAGTGGTCCCACCTTTACAAATGCGTGTCATGTCTGTTGCTCATGAAGCACCTGGATTGGCGTCCTCTGTGAATATTGGGGCATTTAATTTAGGCAATGCTTTAGGTGCAACAGCTGGTGGAGCAGTATTGAGTATGGGCATGAGTTATGCTGCGGTGTCTATTGCAGGTGCGGTACTCACAGCTTTAGGGTTAGTGCTGGTTTTTATTCAAATGAAAATGAATAAAGCGCCTGCTCAACAATATAGCCATTCAGCGTAGCGCTTAACAATCGCCACAAAGACTGCAAGTAACCTTTCTTTCTACATCAACACATTGAGAAAGGTTACTTTCAATAGTTAAATGAGCGGAAAGATCTGCCAAGCATTATTTTTTCGAATATAGCGTTGTTTCGTCAATAAGTGATCTGCTTCAGGATTATTGATCAAACAATGCCTATTTTAAAATATCAGGCAAAGCTGTAAAGGGTTTATTCTTTGCCAATTCTGTTTTCATTTTCTGCAACATCTGATAAGGCTGCTGTTCGACCAAAATATTGGTTAAGCTTGCAGGAATGGAACCTTCTGGATTGGCGTGTCCAGAGGTGATGACTTTGACTTTATTGGCACCCAGTTTTTGAAAGGTCCAATCACCTGAATAATCTTTTAAACGCACATAGTCAGGATTCAGTGCTTTGCCTTGCTGAATCGCAGAATTTTTAATAAAAATACTGCCATTTGCATCTTTAGACATGGTTCCTTTGACCACCATATCGCGATCTTTTAACGGAAAGGGAAAATCTAAAACCATATAAATGCTGAATTCACCTTTTTTATCATCACGAGATAACACTTCAGCTTTGGCAACATTGGGTACCCATTTCGGTGAGTTTTTGACGTCCAATACCAAAGCGACAGCACGATCAATCGGCACGTCTAATGTTGTTTCAGCTTTATAAGACAACACAGAATTACTGGCATCCTTGTATGTCCATACCTGAATGTTATTTTTATTCAAACTCAATTTGGCATTGCTTGGTAAAGCAGCTTGTGTAGTCAGGCCAAAAGCACTGATTACACAAGCAAATAACATCACTGTTTTTTTCATTTTTGAATGTTCAAAATTTGACTAATTGTTTTAATTCTATCGCATCAGATTTTAAGCTTAAATATCATTTAAGCCTAAAACGTCTTTCATATCGTATTTTTTTGCATCTTTGCCGACAACCCACGCGGCAGCACGTACGGCGCCTGCAGCAAAATTCATACGATTCGTGGCTTTGTGTGTCACTTCTACACGCTCACCTTCGCCAATAAACATCACTGTATGTTCGCCCACAATATCACCACCACGAATCGTTTCAAAACCAATGGTTTCACGTTCACGTGGACCTGTATGCCCCTCACGACCATAGACAGCAACTTTCTTTAAATCACGACCCAGTGTGTCAGCAACAGCTTCACCCATCATCAGTGCAGTACCTGATGGTGCATCTACTTTATGACGGTGATGTGCTTCAATAATTTCAATATCCACAGTATCGCCAAATACTTTAGCTGCCAACTCAAGTAATTTAATCGAAACATTCACACCCACTGAATAATTTGCAGCATAAACAATCGGTGTCTGAGTCGCAGATTGATTTAATAGCTCTTTTTGTTGATCCGAAAAACCAGTTGTACCAATCACCATCGCAACACCAGCAGCACTGCATAGTTTTAAATTATGTTCAGTGGCAACAGGCGCAGTAAAATCAATCACCACATCCACATCTTTGAGGATCTCTTCCAAGTTGCCAACCACTTTGATTCCCACAGCACCAATTCCTGCAAGCTCTCCTGCATCTGCACCAATTAATGTGCTTTCTGGACGCTCTACTGCAGCAGCAAGCTGAAAGCCTGCTTGTTGTACAGCTTGAATCAATGTACGGCCCATACGGCCACCTGCACCTACAATACCAATGCGTGGAGCTGCTGACATACGATCTTCCTAAATCTGAATTTGAAAATTTGGCTCTACTATAACAAAACTCGGTTCCAAGACGACGTTTCAATATAAAAAAATACTGTGATCTTTTTACTTGCTTTGGGATCTGTTGCGCTCATTGGTACAGAATAGCCTGAACGAATAAATAGATTAATTTTATAAAATATATCGGTAAAACTTTGAAAAATTTACAACTTTTCAAATCCATTTCATCAAAATACAAGAATCCCACAGCAGACTACATGCCACGAATGAAAATAATATGGCTTATAAGGAGATCAATATGCATTCGAATAAAGTGGCTTTCGCTCTGGTACTCGGCATGATGATGACAAATGTTTGGGCTGAATCAGCGCCTGCAACAACATCAACGACAACTGAAGAAAAAACGCTTACTCAACCCAATAGCAACACAGCATCTGAACCTCAAACAGAAGTTCGTGTCGAAGATATTGATGCACCAATCATCGAATAATAAGTACCTATTTTTCAGCGGTTGAGGGTATCTCCAATACCTTCAACCTCTCATTTTAAAAATAACTCAATTCAATTGTAATCATAAAAATCAGGCGCTACAGCCAAATATCAACACTTATATTATTTTTAAATTATCTAAAAACTGCTTGAAATGTGTATTAAATTACAGCTAAAAATAACTAAAAAACAAAAATTCAATTTTTCAGATCTGTAAGGTCTGTTAATAATTCGTCTATGTTTGCGATTTTGCGTTTTTTTAACTGATACTAGGCACAAAATACCAAATCTAGTCTTTCTAAATAATGACAAACATCATTTCGCAAGATAACGATGTAGTAGCAAAAATACGCTACACTAAAAGCGCTTGGACGCAATCATAAAAAGCATATATCAAAGGAAATACCATGCAACTCAAAAAAATCATTTTAGGATTGATGATGACAACAACTGTTTCACTAGTTTGGGCCGAAGACACCACACCGCCTACCGCCCCATCATCAGAATCATCGACACCAGCAACACATCCCGCGGTGATACTCCCCCAAGATGATAATTCAATAGATGCTGCCCCGGATGACAACGAATTTGATTTATCACCATCGAATCAAGCATCAAAATAAAAAAAACGGAGCAACAAGATCTGTTGCTCCGTTTTTACATATTCAATGTTTAGCTTGCTAAATGAAAAGATCTAAACTCAATTAGTCAAATAAACGATCGAAGAAAGATTTTTTCTTCGGTGACGATTTATTGTCATCACTTTCCATCGTGGCTTGAAGTTCTTTCAATAGCTCACGTTGACGGCTGGTCAAATGTACAGGTGTTTCCACCACAATACGGCAAAGTAAGTCACCTTGCATACTGCTACGTACAGGTTTTACCCCTTTACCACGTAGTCGGAACATTTTACCGGTTTGTGTACCTTCAGGCACTTTCAAACTGACTCGGCCATCCAATGTTGGAATTTCAAGTTCTTTACCTAAAGCAGCATCTGCGATACTAACAGGTACATCCATATATAAGTCTGCACCATCACGTTGGAAGATATCGTGCTCACGTACTACGACTTCAACGTATAAATCACCAGATTGACCATCACGAATCGCTTCACCTTTACCCGTTAAGCGAACGCGATCACCATTATCAACACCTGCAGGAATAGTAACTTCAAGAGTTTGCTGACGATCTGATACACCTGAACCATGACATTTGCTGCATGGATTTTTAATAATTTTACCTTGTCCACGACAGGTACTACATGTCTGCTGAACAGAGAAGAAGCCCTGTTGCATACGCACTTGACCTGCACCATGGCAAGTCTTACAGGTTTCTACATCATTTGGATTTTTTGAACCTTTACCATCACACACATCACAAGGTGCTGGTGCAGTAAAGGTAATGGTTTTCTTAACGCCTCTCACCGCTTCTTCGAGTGTTAATTCCATGACATAACGCAGGTCGGAACCACGACGCGCACGTTGCTGACCACGGCCACCTCCGCCAAAAGCGCCACCAAAGATGTCACCAAACTGACTGAAAATGTCTTCGGCGCTGAAACCACCACCAAAGCCACCGCCGCCCATACCACCTTCAAAGGCGTTATGACCCATACGGTCGTACATGCTACGTTTTTCACCGTCAGAAAGAATTTCATATGCTTCCGCACATTCTTTAAACTTTTCTTCAGCTTCTGAGTTGTCAGGATTACGATCTGGATGATACTTCATCGCCAACTTACGGTAGGCTTTTTTAATTTCATCATCACTAGCGGTTTTAGCAACACCTAAAACCTCATAATAATCACGTTTAGCCATGATTGGCGATGCTCCACAAAATTTGATAATACTTCTATGCAGAGTAAATTGGGGGCGATGTTATTTTTTACAAGCGTGAAATGTGGTTTTTTTTAAAAAACAGCTTTTTTCTGTAAATATTTAGTAAAACCTTTGAGCCATGTATTGAGTAAATATAACCACGCAATGGCACTAAATACCACACCAGCCACAGTGCACGCTTTTACCCAAATGAAACTGTCCCAATAGAAAAAGATTAACGGAATAAACCATAGCGCAGCAAAAGCTGCCAAAATCAAAAAAATGAGAGCATTGCGCATAATCCACAACGCTTGCGCATGTATCCATACCTCTGCATTATCTGCCACTGCTACTTTACGTGCTAACCAATACGCCAACACGGCTGTAATCACCGTAAACAATGCAAGAAACATAAACAAATAAGAGCTCGTAATAAATTTACGATGCTGTTCTGGATTTGTTTGCCCCATGGGTGTTTTTGACCTCAAATTTATTGCATACCGATTTACTTATTATGCAATAAAATTTCCTATGTTATTTTCTGTTAAAGATTAAGTGCTACTATATTGAAGTTTTCAATTTTTCGCACCTAATATTCTCAACAATTTATGTATTTTCTGTAGTTTTTTTAATCTTAAACCAAGTCGCATACAGCGCTGGTAAGAAAAATAACGTTAAAAGTGTCGCAATAATTAAGCCACCCATAATGGCCACTGCCATTGGTCCAAAGAAAATACTCCGAGAAAGCGGAATCATGGCCAATACTGCTGCCAAGGCGGTGAGAATAATTGGACGGAATCGACGAACTGTAGCATCCAAAATCGCATCCCATTGATTCTGCCCTGATCGAATATCTTGTTCGATCTGATCAATCAGAATCAGTGAGTTACGCATAATCATTCCAGATAATGCAATGGTACCCAGCATCGCCACAAAACCAAAAGGCTTATTGAATAAGAGCAGGAATAAAACCACCCCAATTAAACCTAACGGCGCTGTCAAAAATACAATGAATGAGCGAGAAATACTCTTTAACTGCAGCATCAGCAAAGTAAATACCACCGCAAGGAATAATGGCATCCCTGCATTCACAGAGGTTTGCCCTTTTGCCGACTCCTCTACCGCGCCACCAACTTCTAGCAAATAACCACTAGGTAAGGTTGTACGGAGCTGATCCATTTTTTCAGCCAGCTCATTGACCACGGTTGCAGGCTGTAACTTGGTCCGAATATCTGCACGTACAGTAATGGTCGGTAATCGATTGCGGTGCCAAATTAAACCATCTTCAAATTTATATTGAAGCGTAGCGATCTGCGCCAAAGGTACGGTGGTACCTTTACTTGTTGGAACAGCAAGACTGGATAATGCTTCAACATTGACACGCTCAGCCTGATCACCGCGGATACGAACATCAATCAGCTCACGTTTTTCACGATATTGATTGATAATTGCACCCGATATCGAACTGTTTAAAAAATTCGCCAAATCTTCTGAGGTTACACCCATTTGACGGGCACGATCTTGATCAATCACCAACGAAATGATTTTACTTTGCTCACCCCAGTCCAAATGAACATTTGCGGTATTTGGATTTTCACCCACCAGTTGAGCAACTTTTTGCGCCTCCTGACGAACAATTGCAATGTCTTCACCCGATACACGAAATTGCAATGGATAGCCAACAGGAGGACCATTTTCTAATAAAGAGACACGGATACGCACCTGCGGCAATAATTGGCGAATTTGCGTATCTAAGGATTTACGAATTTCATCACGATCATCCAGTGACGATGCTAAAACCACAAATTGTGCAAAACTGGCTTGTGGCATCTGTTGATCTAAAGGCAGATAGAAACGTGGTGTACCTGTTCCTACATAAGCAACATAATTATCAATCCCCTTTTGCTTGGATAAAAATGCCTCGACTTTCTTGACGGCATCTTCAGTTGCAGTCAGTGATGCGCCTTCTTCCAGTTTTAAATCAACCAAAATTTCGGCACGGTTTGAAGACGGGAAAAATTGTTGGGGTACAAACTTAAACATCACCACAGACAGGACAAAAACCCCAACCGTAATTGAAATGACAGTTTTTCTATAGGTCACGCACCAATTCACCAACTTTCTAAAGCTTTGATAAAATTTAGATTGATATGGATCAAAATGCTCACCAGTATGATGAATCACGGGCTGAGGTTCTGGTTGCTTACGTAATCTTGCAAGAAGACGCTGATACCACGGTGCTTTTTGTGGCACTTTGTTAAAATCTGGAAGTAACTTATCCCCTAGATAAGGAACAAAAACCACAGCAGCAATCCATGAGACAATTAAGGCAATGGTCACCACTTGGAAAATTGAACGGGTATATTCCCCTGTGCTTGATGCGGCTGTAGCAATAGGTAAAAAACCTGCTGCGGTAATTAATGTTCCGGTCAGCATCGGAAATGCGGTACTGGTCCATGCAAAACCAGCTGCCTTCATCCGGCTATAGCCCTGTTCCATTTTGATGGTCATCATTTCGACGGCAATGATGGCATCATCAACCAATAACCCTAAGGCCAGAATCAAGGCTCCTAGAGAAATCTTATGTAAGCCAACATCAAATAAATTCATGCCTGCAAAAGTCATCGCAAGCACCAGTGGAATCGAAAATGCCACCACCAAGCCTGTACGAAAACCAAGCGAAAAAAAGCTCACCAATAAAACGATAATGACTGCTTCTGCAAGAACTTTGACAAATTCATGAATACTGCGTTGAACAGCCACTGGTTGATCTGAAACTTTTTTCAGTTCCATACCTAAAGGCAGTGATTTTTGTAAGGTCTTAAATTCCGTTTCTAGGTTTTTACCCAGTGCGATGATGTCACCACCTTTACGCATAGAAACCGCTAAACCAATTCCATTTTCGCCCATAAAACGCATGCGAGGTTGTGCTGGCTCACTAAATCCACGATAAACGTCAGCAACATCACCCAGTTGAATGGTTCTATTTCCCACCAACAAGGGCATTTTTTTCAAATCATCGACACTTTTTAAAGCACCACTGACTCGCACTTGAATACGGTCAGTGCCTGTTTCAAAAAAGCCAGCACTGGTCACACTGTTTTGCTTTGCCAAAGCCTCTTGGATTGCAGTAACTGGTACGCCCATTTGTACGGCTTTGGTGTTGGAAAGCTCAATCCAGATTTTTTGATCTTGTAAGCCCACCAGATTGACTTTACTGACATCTTTTACCCGTTGTAAGCGAAGCTGTAAACGGTCTGCATATTCTTTTAACGTTGCATAATCAAAATCTTTGCCTGTTAAGACATAGATATTCCCAAAGGTATCCCCAAACTCATCATTAAAGAACGGCCCCTGAACACCAGAAGGTAATTGTGTTTTGATATCGCCTACTTTTTTACGCACTTGATACCAAACATCTGGAATTTGGTTAGATTTTAATGAGTCTTTTGCCATAAACATGACCATAGACTCACCCGGACGCGAGTAAGCCATAATCTTGTCATAGAGCCCTGTGCTCATCAGTTCTTTTTCAATTTTATCGGTAACTTGTAAAGAAACCTCTTGAGCTGTTGCACCAGGCCAATAGGTTTGTACAACCATGACTTTAAAAGTAAATGGTGGATCTTCACTCTGAGAGAGTTTTGAATAAGAAAATAGCCCGACAATACCCAATAGGATCATAAAATAAAGTACTAATCCTTTATTTTTGAGTGCCCATTCTGACAAGTTAAAGGAATTAAATGGACTCATGATCATGCTCCTTTTTGAACAGTTACAGCACGATTTTCACGGTCTACCGGTTTTATTTTTTGCTTTTCACGAAGTAAATGTACCCCTCCTACAACCACCCATTGTCCAGGATTTAAGCCTTTCACGACAGTAACGCTGTCACGACCATAGCTGCCCAAAGTCACTGAAACTTTACGAATCGTTTGGTCTGGATTCACCACCCAGATATAGGCTTGATTGTTATTTGCTGAGACGCTAGATAAAGGCACACTCAATACATTTTGAATATTTTGATTAAAGAATACCCGTGCACTTTGCCCAAGTTGAATTGCGGACTGCCCTTCTTTTAAAGCCACTTTAACCATAAATGTACGTGATTGATCGGCTGCTGGAGAAATCTCTCGAACATAGGCAGCAAATCGATCTTGAGGTTTAGACCATAAAGTCACCCATGCATTTTGTCCGACTTTAATCTCTGCAATGGCTTGTTCAGGTACACCTATCACCACTTCACGATCACCATCAATCGCCAGTTGGTATGCCGCTTGCCCTGCTGAAATCACTTGCCCAGTTTCAATATTACGTTGGGTAATCACCCCATTTTTATTGGCAATCAATTGGTTATAACCCGTTTGATTGGCGCTCACATCATAATTGGATTGGGCTTGTTTTAAACTTGCCTGAGCAGCATCATATTGATTTTTCACTGAATCATACTGTGAACGACTCACAGCATTGATCGGTAAGAGCTGCTGAAAGCGTTTAAATTCATCTGCTGCAGCCTTAGCTGCAGATTGTGCACTTTCGAGTTGTGCTTTGGCTGAGTTCAATTGCAATTGGGCATCTTTCACATCAAGTTTTGCTAAGACTTGCCCAACTTTGACACGAGCCCCAACATCGACATAGCGTTCTGTAATTTGTCCCCCGACACGGAATGCCAATGCTGTTTGCTGTCGAGCTTGAACATCCCCCGCATAACTTTTTTGGTCTTCATGTGATGTTGTAGGTTGGGTCACCATCACCAAGGGAATTTGTTCCGCTTCAGGTGCTGGTTTGCTACACCCCACTATTGTTACACTACACAATACCAATAGGCTCGTGATCATTAAATTTAAACTACGCATAGGCAAGGCTCTTAATCAAATGCATTTTTTCGGGCAAAATAGAATGAGTATATTTATTTGCTCATTTTTTAATTAATATACTGCATGGTACAGTAATTGTGAATCATGTATAGAGTAATTGACCTATTTTTCTTTTTTTGGAACTTATTGTGCAAATAACAGCTGGACGTCCAAAGGACTTAGAAAAACGGAAACACATTTTGGAAGCCGCCAAAAAGCTATTTCTAAAATTGGGTTATCACGGTTCAAGCATGAATCAAATCGCCAAAGAAGCAGGCGTTACAAAGCTGACGGTATATAACCATTTTCAAGATAAAGAAACTTTATTTAGTTGTGCCATAGAAGCAACCTGTGAAGCCTCTATCGATGCTCGACCATTACGACTCAATCTTCAAAGTGATTTTTATGCACATTTTTTTCAGGCGTGTGAGTTGGCACTCACTGTCATTAGCTTACCTGAAGCCATTAAACTTGAGCATCTATTGTTAGAACTTGCCGCAGAAAAAAATCCTTTGGCTTTACAGTTTTATAATTCTTCCCATCAAAGAATGTGTGCAGTTTGGCAAGATTTTTTCCAACAAGCAGTCACGCTTAAATTTATTCAAACAGATGATATTGAAAAACAAATTAATTTAATTTTGTCATTATTATTGGGTGTTCGACACCACGAGGTCTTATTGGGGATTCGCCCGATTCCTACGGAAGATGAAAAACAGCAAATCATCACCGAAAGTATTGATTTATTTATGATGAAATATAAAGCCAACTGAAATTATTTAAAAACAAAATAATGTCCAATTGTTGTTTAAGGCATACTCAATGCATATCGCATAGGCTTGTTGATATCAAAAGGGCAAAAACTAAAGCTAAATATCCAAATTAAAATTAAGCCAAAGTCGACTTCTTGCACAGTCATTTACATACTTTTGTAGGGAGTCTCTTGGATTGTGGTGGAATCACGTTATATTCGAGATAACAAGAACTGGAGAGTAACAAATGGTTCAACAAATTGATGCTCCGCTGCGTGAAGATGTACGCTTACTCGGAAACCTTTTAGGCGAAACGCTAAAGGAACATGCAGGACAAGATTTGTTTAATCAAATTGAACAAATTCGGGCTTTAGGTAAAGGCGCTCGAGATGGTCAAATTGAAGCAGAAAAACAACTTGAACAATTATTTTTAAATTTAAAAGATGATGAAATTCTGCCACTCACCCGCGCCTTTTCACACTTTCTAAATTTTGCCAATATTGCTGAACAATATCACGTTGTGCGTAGTCGTCGACAAAGTGAGTGCGATGAAAACTCACCATCACCCAATGTGCTGGATCATTTATTTAGCAAATTCAAAGATCAGCAAATTTCAGCAGAAACGCTCTATAAACAAATTTGTGAATTAAAAATTGAATTGGTTCTCACAGCGCATCCAACCGAAGTCAGTCGTCGTACTTTAATCCAAAAATATGATGGCATTAATCATTGCCTGTCTACTTTTGATCAGCAAAAACTGACACCTAAGCAACGTGCAGATGTGTTAACCGATTTAAAACAACTGATCTGTTCTGCATGGCAAACTGACGAAATCCGTCAGCATCGCCCAACCCCGATAGATGAAGCAAAATGGGGCTTTACCACGATTGAACAGACTTTGTGGAATGCGGTTCCAAAATTCATCCGTGAATTGGATGACCTCGTTCAGGACAATTGTGCAAAAGCTTTGCCTTTGGATATTTCTCCAATTCGTTTTGCATCTTGGATGGGGGGTGACCGTGATGGTAATCCGAACGTCACCCATAACATTACTCAAGAAGTTTTGTGGTTGTCACGCTGGAAAGCGGCTGACCTTTATGTGCGTGATATTGAAGATCTTCGTTGGGAACTCTCGATTGAAGCCTATTCCAATGAGCTACTTCAAGCTTTGGGTTATAACCATCCTGAACCTTACCGTGAATATTTGCGCGCGACCCGTGAACGCCTCAAAGCAACCCGTCAATGGTTGGCAGATAAATTACGTGGTCAGCATTCAGATGTAGATCGCAGTTTAATCATTCGCCATAAAGATGAATTATTACAACCGTTATTACTTTGCTATCGTTCACTGATGGCATGTAATTTACCTGAGATTGCCAATGGTAAATTGCTCGACTTTATCTATCGAGTAAATTGTTTTGGTATTGAATTGCTGAAACTGGATATTCGCCAAGAGTCAGGTCGCCATCGCCAAGCTATCTCAGCAATTACCGAATATCTTGGTTTGGGTAATTTTGAGACATGGACAGAACAAGCGCGTCAAAATTTCTTATTGCAAGAATTACAAAGCAAACGCCCATTATTACCTAAACATTTAAATGAGCCTTCAGGTAGTCTGATTGAAAACCCTGATGTTCAAGAAGTCTTTGCAACCATGCGTACTTTGGCTGAACAACCCAAAGAAAGCTTAGGTGCTTATATCATTTCAATGGCGGAATATCCAAGTGATGTTTTGGCGGTATTGTTACTGCAAAAAGAAGCGGGTATTGAACATCCATTACGCGTTGTTCCTTTATTTGAAACCTTGAAAGACTTGGATGGTGCTGCAAGTACCATGAGTACCCTGTTCAATATGCACTGGTATAAACAGCATATCCAAGCTAAGCACGAAGTCATGATTGGCTATTCGGATTCTGCCAAAGATGCTGGTTTTATGTCCGCAAACTGGGCCCAGTATCGTGCGCAAGAAGAGCTGACGGCAATTGCCAAACAACATGGCGTTCAACTGACCTTGTTTCATGGCCGTGGTGGTTCAATCAGTCGTGGTGGTGCACCAACCCAACAAGCATTATTTTCTCAACCACCTGGCTCAATTTCAGGCGCAATCCGTGTAACTGAACAAGGTGAAATGATTCGCTTTAAATTTGGTCTAGAAGAAATTGCCTTACAAAATTTGGAAATTTATGCTGCTGCAACCTTAGAAGCGACATTATTACCACCACCTGTGCCAAAACAAGCATGGCGAGATTTGATGCACAGCATGACGGATTTATCTGTTCAGGTGTATCGTCAGACTGTGCGTGAAAATCCTCATTTTGTTAAATATTTACGCACCGTCACCCCTGAGCTTGAGTTACAAATGTTGCCGCTTGGTTCACGCCCTGCGAAGCGTAAAGTCAGTGGTGGAATCGAATCTTTACGAGCCATTCCTTGGGTTTTTGCCTGGACCCAAATTCGTTTAATGCTTCCTGCTTGGCTGGGTACTGGCGCAGCGATCAACCAAGTGATTGATCAAGGTCAAAAAGCGGTATTGGATGAAATGTTAAAGGAATGGCCTTATTTCCAAACCTTAATTGATATGTTGGAAATGGTCCTCTCTAAAGCCGACTCAAATATTGCACTGTATTATGAATCTCATCTTACCGATGATGAAGACTTAAAAGTACTTGGTGCTGAATTACGTCAACGCTTGCATGATGCAGTACAAACCCTGTTGGCGATGAAAGGTGAATCGCAGCTGTTAAGTTCCAATGATGTGCTTGATCAAGCCATGAAAGTACGTAAGCCGTATTTATTACCCTTGCATTTATTGCAAGCCGAATTGATGAAACGTCGTCGTGCATACTTGGCTGAATGTCAGGCGGAGCATACCCCTGTAGATCATGCACTGATGGTCAGTATTGCTGGTATTGCGGCAGGTTTACGTAATACGGGTTAACCACACCATATAAAAATTATTTTTAATTCTAAAGTGAGGAGAGTGCGATCTGTCATTCTCCTCATTTTTTATAAAAATGCGAAACAATTCACATATTATAAAACACCAATAACTTTTTTTGACCAATCGCAAAATCGCAATTTTTTTTAATTTTCACACGCATTTTTTTTTAATACTTTGATTTTACGCACTAACATTATTTAATTATTTGACCAAATGGTACAAAACATCAATTTTCCCTAATAAATGCAAGTGCTTAGTTTGACTAAAATGATTAAAACTCTCGAAAAGAAAGCGTATGATGTGTCCAATTTGTTTTTTGAGTGCTCAATTTATGTCCAACTGGTTTCCCAAATGGCGTCCTTATTCTGGCAGCATTGATGCAAGACCTGTCGGTACCAATGAGTATTTACCTCCTGCGCAAAGTGTCGTTTTAGGGATTCAACATGCATTTGCCATGTTTGGTGCAACTGTACTCGCACCCTTTTTAATGGGCTTTGACCCAAACCTTGCCATTTTAATGTCAGGGATTTGTACCATCTTATTCTTTATTGTTACGGGTGGTCGTGTTCCAAGTTACCTAGGTTCAAGCTTTGCCTTTATTGGGGTCGTAATTGCTGCAACTGGCTATGCTGCATCAGGTACAGGTACACCAAATGCAAATTTAGCTGTTGCAGCTGGCGGGATCATGGCATGTGGTGTGTTGTATGCAATGTTCGGCTTACTCGTGATGGCAACGGGAACCAAATGGATTGAAAAACTCATGCCACCAGTGGTGACTGGTGCAGTGGTCATGATCATTGGTTTAAACCTTGCGCCTGTTACGGTGAAAGGTGTCGCTGGTAATGACTTTAATATGTGGATGGCCTTGGTCACTGTACTGTGTATGGGTTCAATTGCTGTATTCACGAAAGGGCTATTACAACGCTTATTGCTCTTGGTCGGGTTGTTATTGGCTTATTTGATCTATTTCATTGTTGCAAATGTAATGGGAAATGGAACACCGATTAATTTCACGCCTATTCAACAAGCTGCATGGTTTGGTACACCCACTTTCCATTCACCTGTTTTTGATCTCAATGCAATGTTAATTATTGCGCCGATTGCTTTAATTCTGGTGGCAGAAAACTTGGGTCATATCAAAGCAGTCAGTGCCATGACTGGCGAAAACCTAGATCCACAAATTGGTAAAGCTTTTGTTGCAGATGGTATTGCAACCACGCTTTCTGGTGGTGTCGGTGCACCGGGTATGACCACCTATGGTGAGAATATTGGTGTAATGGCCGTTACCCGTGTTTATTCTACGATTGTTTTTGTTATTGCGGGTATTTTTGCAATTTTCTTAGGGTTTTCACCTAAATTTGGCGCAGTTATTCATACCATTCCAACGGCGATTTTAACAGGTGCTTCAATCGTGGTCTTTGGTTTAATTACCATTGCGGGTGCGAAGATTTGGATTGAAAACAAAGTCGATTTTTCTCAAAATAAAAACTTGATGGTTGCCGCAGTAACAATCATTTTAGGAACAGGTGACTTTGCCCTTCAATTTGGTGATTTCAACTTGGGTGGTATTGGTACTGCAACGTTTGCAGCATTGATTCTGAACTGGTTCTTTAGCTTAAAAGATAAATCATAATTATAAATTGAACCTATTTTAAGCAGCCAAAAGGCTGCTTTTTTTATTTTTATATAATGTGAGCATCTACCCACAAATAAACGTTTTTTATTTCTTGGAGCGAGGTCTTACTCGCTACATTTGGATGATCAAGTTCTTTTAACAAGTATTGAAACGCTGCTTTTTGTTCAGGATATACATCTATCGCTTGTGCCACAGTATCGTTTAAATTGCCTGGCCATCCTTCTATATTGTTCAATGTCAAAGGGAGCAGTCGTATTATCCGTTTAATTAAAGATTTTTTAAGGTTGATTAATTCTTTTGCTGTTTGATCAGATGCATCTAATATACGTAAATAACCTTGTATATCTGCATCATAACCACTATTTATCGCCTTAATTACATCTCGATCAATCTGAACATCGTTAAAAAGCGCAGATAAATCTTCTCCATAAATGTGCTGACAAAAGAATTTGATCCATGCTCCCCAACTTTGTAGGGAATGCTCATTTAAAACCTCGTCTAGAAAACCAATATCGACATCAACTTTAGGCAGAAATGGGTGTAAAACCTTAAGATTTGCGCTTATTTCAGCAATCGTTTCATTTAAATTTTTAGGTTTATTTTTAAAAACAACACAAAGGTCTAAATCTGATTGACCGATAATTGCAATGCCTTGAGCGACACTGCCATAAACATAGATACTATGTAAATCTTCGGCAAAGCTGCGACTAAAAGCGTTAATCACCTCTTCTAGCACGGGCTGAAATGCTTTTTGAATCCTCATTGATTGAAACATTCATCCACTTTTAAATTTTCTCAAACCAACATCATACTGCTTATATAGCATTTATTTTGTATTTCAATATTAAAAAAGCCCAACTGTAATCAATAGACAATTGGGCTTGGGCGAATTTATCATTGGTTCTTAATGATTATTTTATAGACTGACCAACAAGGTTTTCTGTTTATTCACGTTCTAAAAAAGTCTTTAAACAAGGAGAAAAAAACAAATTCCCTTGATACATTCCCCGCAAAGTTTTGCTCATCACCATCACCCACAACATCATCAAAATTGCAGCAAATGCTAAGCCTGTATCTACAATAAAACTGAGATGCAATTGGTGACCTAAACTCAATATTGCCAAGGTAAATACACCCAGTGGGAAAGTTAGCCCCCACCAACCGAGATTAAATGGTAGCTCGGTTGCCGCATGTTTGAGTGTGGTTAGAACTGCGATTGCAACCCACCACACACCAAAGCCAAGCAAAATAAAACTTGCCACAATCCCAGCATTTTGAAAGAACACACCTAAATTTTCTAACTGAATCAATGCCAAAACTTGAGGAGCCTGAGCACCTAGAACCAAGAGGGCCAATGCACCTGTACCAATTGGCCCTAAAGCTAACCAGCTCGTAATTGCCAACTCTTTGCTCGGCAATTGATGTACAGCCAAACGTAACATCAGAATGGTGAGAATCCCAAAAGCAGGCAATACAGACATCCCCCACAGCATATAACTGGCGAATAAAATAGCCACTGCCTGTTGACTAGCATGCATATGCGCTAAAAGTAAGCCGCCTGATGTTGCTGCAACTTCACAGGCTACAATTGGCAATAACCACATTGCAGTCATTGTATGCAATTGATGATCTTGTTTATGGAACATACAAAACGGTACCAGCACCCCGATACCCACCGCTAAAACCACATCGACATACCACAACAACTGCGCAATTTGGAATGCAACATCACCATAAATGGCTATGCCATATTTTAAAAAGCCATTTAATACCGTTGCCAACCCCATTGGAATTGCACCTAAAAAGAGTGCCATTGCGGGATGGGAAAAAATCTGCTTCGCTTCTTGAGGATAGATGAGCCAGCGTAAGACATACAGTATGATAAATACAGTAAACAATAGCGTGTTGAACTGCCATAAAATAGTTGCCAGCTGCCATAAAAAATCAGATACAAACGGAAACTCAGGCAAGATCAGTGCAACAACTCCTGTTCCCATGGTCATGGTGAACCAGTTTGGCGTAAACTGTCGAATCACATCACCTGTTTGTTCAAGTTGGTAAAATGGCTTTTTCATCGCTTCATCCTCATTTCAGCAGATAAATTGATTATAAAAGCATCTTTTAATAAATAAAATTGATTTAATTTCATAAAATGAATCAATTTTACTGATATAAAAGTATTCTCAGTCATTTTTTTCTGGATAAAAACACAACAACAAAGACGAAACTGTGAGATTATGGCAATATATAGTCCTTTCAAATTTTAAGCTTATTTTGAAACCATGCAGCTGTTACGTCTAAATGCCTTAGCACCAAATTTTCAATTGCCCCAAACCGCTGTGACGATTGGCAATTTTGATGGTGTCCATTTGGGACATCAGGCGATGGTTTCTCAACTCAAAGAAGTGGCTAAAGCCCAAAATTTAAAAACCTTGGTGATGATTTTTGAGCCGCAACCTTTAGAGTTTTTCAAAGGTTATGAAGCACCACCACGGATTTCATCACTCAGAGAAAAAGTAGAATATTTATCTGAATTGGGTGTCGATTATATTGCTATCGCTAAATTTGATAATCAATTCCGTAGCTTAAGTGCTGAAAACTTTGCGAGCCTGTTAAAAAACAAACTCAATGCACAAAGTTTGATCTTAGGTGATGATTTTCACTTCGGCAAAGACCGTCAAGGCAATAGTGAATTTTTAAAACAATATGGTTTTGATGTCACCAATCTCAATACCATTGAATTTAATGGCGAACGTGTCAGTTCAACCCGTATTCGCCAAGTTCTCCAAGCGGGTGACTTATCACTTGCAGCAAAATTATTGGGTCGCCCATACAGCATGATTGGTCGTGTGCAATATGGTGATCAAATTGGTCGTACTTTGAATTTTCCAACCATCAATGTTCGACTTGGCCGTCATAAACCCTGTTTAAGTGGTATTTATGCTGTCGATGTTATTTGCGAAAGCACCTCATTGACACAGAAAGTCAAAACTGAGAACCCCAATAAAATAGGTGTTGCTGGCTATCAAATAGATGCATTATTTGGTGCGGGCCATGTGGGAACACGCCCTGCAATCAAACAAGAACATCCAGAATGGCGATTAGAAGTACATTTTCCAAATGTTTCTGCTAATCTGTATGGTCTGTTAATGCGGGTCACTTTCCTCGACTATTTACATGGTGAATTAAATTACCCATCACTTGAAGCGCTTCAGGCGGGAATTGATGATGATGTCGAGCGTTTGCTTGAGTTTCGCAAAAACACCCCCAAATTTCCTTTTTAACTTAAACTTTTATTGTAAAACGCGTCAGCAATGGTGCTGATAATATTGGATGACAACTTGCATGAGCGATAAGCAAACTTCTGAAAATGCAGTGGATTATAAAGCCACGCTAAACCTACCAGGTACTGAATTTGCAATGAAAGCAAATCTCGCAGTACGTGAAGCAAAATGGTTAGAAGAGTGGTATGCCGACAACATTTATCAGCAGATTCGTGCTTCGCGTATTGGCAAGAAAAAATATATTCTGCATGACGGTCCTCCATATGCAAATGGTTCATTGCATTTAGGTCATGTCGTCAATAAAGTTTTAAAAGACATTATTGTTAAAAGTCGCACTTTAGATGATTTTGACGCACCTTATGTTCCAGGTTGGGACTGTCATGGTCTACCAATCGAGCTCAAAGTCGAAGAAAAAATCGGTAAAGTTGGCGTAAAAGTTGACGCATCGACTTTCCGTAAAGCCTGCCGTGAATATGCATATACCCAAGTCGAATTACAGAAAAAAGACTTTGTTCGTATGGGCGTGTTTGGAGATTGGGATAATCCATATCTCACCATGAACTTCAAACAAGAAGCAGATATTGTTCGCGCGCTCGGTGAAATTGCCAAAGCAGGTCATATCGAACCTGGTCTAAAACCAGTGAACTGGTGTATGGATTGTGGATCATCACTTGCTGAAGCAGAAGTGGAATATGAAGATAAAAAATCTGATGCAATTGATGTGGGTTTCGGTGTTGTAGATCTTGCTGATTTGTCTGCAAAAGTTGGTGTCAGCGTTAGTAATCCAACAGATATCGTGATTTGGACAACGACACCGTGGACATTACCCGCGAACCAAGCAGTTGCCTTACATGCAGATATTGCCTATCAATTGGTGGAAGTTCAGTCTGAGCGTGGCACACAAAACTTAATCTTAGCCAAAGATTTAGTTGAATCTGCATGTGAACGTTACAAACTTGAACAACCAAAAGTATTGGCTGACTTTGTTGGTGCGACGCTCGAAAACTTACAATTACAACATCCATTGATTGTAGATCGTCAAGTACCTGTAATTTTAGGTGAACATGTCATCGCAACCAGTGGTACAGGTGCTGTGCATACTGCACCTGGACATGGTGTGGACGATTATAAAGTTGGCTTAATCTATAACTTAAAAGTAGAAAACCCTGTAAGTGGTAATGGTGTATATTTACCGACTGCGCCTCTTTTTGCAGGCGAGCACATTTATAAAGCCAATCCAAAAATCATTGAAGCATTAACAGATGCTGGCAAACTCTGGGCGCATCTGCCAATTAAGCACAGTTACCCGCATTGCTGGCGTCATAAAACACCAATCATCTTCCGTGCAACTCCACAGTGGTTTATCAGCATGGATGCGAATGGGTTACGCCAAGATGCTTTAAATGCGATTGAAAATGACATCGACTTTGTCCCTGATTGGGGTAAAAATCGTATCAAGTCAATGATTGAAGGTCGCCCAGACTGGTGTATCTCTCGTCAACGGACTTGGGGTGTGCCGATTCCATTCTTTGTACATAAAGACACCAATGAATTGCATCCTCGTACCGCAGAGCTCATTGAAGATGTGGCGAAGCTCATCGAAAAAGAAGGCATTGATGGTTGGTATAACCGTGAAGCCAAAGCATTTATCGGTGATGATGCTGAACAGTATAATGCTGTTCGTGACACACTCGATGTATGGTTTGACTCAGGTACAACGCACTATGCAGTATTGCGTGAACGTGCAGAACTGCAAGATCCTGCTGATTTATATCTTGAAGGTTCTGACCAACATCGTGGTTGGTTCCAGTCTTCATTGCTCACATCGATTGCGATCCATAAACGCGCACCTTATAAAGCCCTGCTTACGCATGGTTTTACCGTGGATGAAAAAGGTCGTAAATTATCAAAATCATTGGGTAACTTTATCCCACTTGAAGACATCATCAAGCAGTTAGGTGCGGATGGTTTACGTTTATATGTTGCATCAAGCGATTATCGTTATGAAATTGCCGCAAGTAACGAAATCTTTAGCCGTGTAAGTGACAGCTATCGTCGTATTCGTAATACTTTACGTTTCTTATTGGCAAACTTGAACGGCTTTAAACCATCAACAGATGCGTTACCTGTAGACCAATTGATTGCATTGGATCAATACATCTTACAACGTGCAGCAGATGTACAGAAAACCATTCAACAAGCTTATGAAGATATGAACTTCCATGTCGTCACCAATGCTTTGACCAGTTTCTGTATCAATGATTTGGGTGGTTTCTATTTAGACATCATCAAAGACCGCCAATACACCACTAAAGCTGATTCAACAGCACGTCATTCTGCTCAAACCGCGTTGTATCATTTGGTTCAAGCCTTTGTTCGTTGGATGAGCCCTATCTTGAGCTTTACAGCACAAGAAGCGTGGCCATTGATTCCAGAGCAAACTGAAAAATATGTATTTACAGCGCATTGGTATGATATTCCAGTGGCATCAAGCACCAACTTGATCTCTGAAGCAGATTGGCAAACCTTAATTGAAGTCAAATCTGCGGTTAATAAACAGATTGAGACAGCGCGTAATGCTAAATTAGTCGGTAGTAACCTGTCTGCTAAAGTTGAACTTTGGGCAAATACAGACCTACAAAACGTCTTGAAGCAATTGGGCGATGAGCTTCGTTTTGTCTTGATCACCTCTCAAGCAATTGTTTATGACTACGCTGAGCAAGGTGAAGCAACAGAGCTTGAAGGCCTACGTGTTAAAGTTTCTGCTGCTGAAGGCGAAAAATGTGCACGTTGCTGGCATGTCCTTCCAGATGTGAATACACATCATGCACATCCAGGGCTTTGTTCTCGTTGTATTATTAACCTTCCTACAGGTCAAGGTGAAGAGAGAAAATATGCCTAATCCGCAAAATAAAAAGGGCTTATTACAGTTTTATCCGCATAATTTGATGTGGCTTGGACTTTCTGTCCTTGCCATTATCATTGACCAATGGACAAAAAATATTGCAAGTGCAGAGCTGACTTATGCTCAACCTGTACCTGTACTGCCCTTCTTAAATTGGACATTACTGCATAATTACGGCGCAGCATTTAGCTTCTTGTCTGATGCGGGTGGTTGGCAGCATTATTTATTCACAGGCCTTGCAGGCGTTGTATCGATCATCTTTATTTTTTGGCTTATGCGTATGCCAAAAACCACGCTGATCTTACCTGCTGCAATCGCATTGATTCTTGGCGGCGCATTGGGGAATTTAATTGATCGTGTGACATTAGGTTATGTGGTCGATTTTATTCATTTGCATTACCAAGGCAGTAGTTTCCCTGCATTCAACATTGCCGATAGTGCGATCACTCTCGGTACGATTTTATTGTTAATTGATACCTTCTTTTTAGAAAAGCATCGTATTCAACGTGCGGAAGCGCAAAATGACTGAACAAATGATTAACCCCAATGACGAAACGCGTGTTGCGGATGGCTCAAAAGTAGAACTGCATTTTTCTGTTGCTATCGAAAGTGGTGTTGAAATTGATAACACACGTAGCCGTGAAGAGCCTGTAAGCTTAGTGATCGGGGATGGCAGTTTATTGCCAGGTTTTGAAAAAGCCTTATTTGGTCTTCGTGCAGGTGACCGTCGTACTGTTAGCCTTCCACCAGAAGATGCTTTCGGTCCGTGGAATTCTGAAAATGTGCAAAAATTCGATACAGTAAAATTCGAACAACGCCCTGTTGAAGGCCACATGATTGAGTTTGAAGACAAAGCCAAACAAAGTCTATTTGGCGTGGTTAAAACTGTCGGTGAAGACATCACTGAAGTGGATTTCAACCATCCACTCGCAGGTAAAAATATCACTTTTGAAGTAGAAATCTTCAAAGTTACTCCTGCGGGTCAACAAGGTGTGAAAATTATGTAAGCCTTTGCTCATATAATATTTAAAGCTCCTTCGGGAGCTTTTTTATTGATACAAATACCCACTTCAAAAAGGTCAAGACAAAGCAAAATCCACAGCAGCTTGCACATGGATCGACGTTGTATCAAACAGCGGAACAGAAAACTGAGTATCTCCAATGAGCATACAAATTTCTGTACATCCCAAAATAATGCCTTCAGCACCCTCTAATATTAGCTGCTCAACAATATGGATGTATTTCTGACGAGATTCTTCCTTGATCACACCTAAACACAATTCATCATAAATAATATTGTGAACCATCTGTCGATGCGCTTGGTTAGGCACCAGTACATTGATGCCTTGTTCTTCTAACCGATGCTTATAGAAGTCTTGTTCCATGGTAAATTGAGTACCTAACAAACCGACTTTGCCAATATTCTGATTTAAAACTTCTTTTGCTGTTGCATCAGCGATATGAATAAATGGAACTGAGACCGAGCTTTCAATAGCAGAAGCAACTTTATGCATGGTATTGGTACACAGTAAGATCCCTTCTGCCCCTGCTTTCTCCAACTGAATTGCCTTCTCTTTTAAATACAGTGCTGCATCATCCCATAAACCTTGACGCTGTAATATTTCTATCTCAGCGAAATCAACACTGATTAAAACAATTTTTGCAGAGTGTAATTTTCCTAATTTTTGTTGAACGCTTTTATTCAGCTGCTGATAGTACAAGTCTGTAGATTCCCAACTCATTCCACCTAATAAACCAATCGTTTTCACTTTTTTTGCTCGCTTAGAATTTTCATCTTTTCTAGGGTATTTTGAGATTTCATAAATGGTTTGCGTTTTAGACTCAAATTGAGCAAGTCAGGCATATGATCAATATCAATCAAGTTACTTATGTTTCAAACCTATATATTTTCCAATACAAGCACTTTAAATATCCAGTGACTATCGTACGATATCGTCGTGATCAAGCCTTCATTGTTTCAATTTAAATCTCGTCTTACTCATCGTTGAAACAATCTACACGATATCGCATATTTGTATGATTATTCAGCTATACTTTGATCTCATTTCAGCTCTTTATGATTCGCATGCGCCTAGACTTCTTCGATTTGCAACTGTTTATCAATATCGTGGACACAGGAAGCCTCACCAAAGGCGCAGAACGCTCGTCGATTTCACTACAGGCAGCCAGTGAACGTATTAAAAAACTCGAACAACAATATGCCACAAGCCTTTTTACCCGGCATGCCTCTGGGGTCAAACTCACAATTGCAGGTCAAACTTTTGCAGAACAGGCTTTACGTCTAATACAACAAAGTAAACAGCTTGAACAAGCGATGTCACCCTTCGCAAAAGGTCTAAGCACACAGATGACTTTGTGGTGTAATTCATCTGCACAAAGTGAATATCTGCCCTTATTACTTCCTCAGTATTTAGTTGAAAACCCACATATTCAGATTGATCTACAGGAAGCTGAAAGTAATGAAATTATTCAGACCCTTGAAAAAGGCAATGCAAAACTCGGCTTAATTTCGAGCTTTTTTAATGCACATCAATTACAAACTTTAGCCTTTTCAGATGATCCGTTAGTGCTGATTTGTCCATCAAATCATGAATTAAGCCAGCGAACAGAGCTCAGACTGGTCGATACTCTGAACTATGCCTTTGTGGGTTTAATGCAATATCACTCTCTACAGCAGTCGATTGAAAACCAAGCCAAATTGCTCAATTGTGCAATTCAGTATCGTTTAAGATTGCCAAATTTTGCTGCGATCGCTCAAGTAGTTGCGAGTGGTGTCGGCATTGCCATTATGCCCAAACGGGCAGCAATGCGACTCAATCAACTGTATGCATTTGATCAGATTGAGCTGGTTGGAGAATGGGCAAAACGCCAACTACAATTGGCTGCTCAAAATTTTGATGAACTTCCAACAGCGTATCAACACTTTGCCCAATTTTTAATTTCACAAAAATCGAAACTGATTTTAGCTTAAAGACTTAAGCACCACGCTGATATTCATTTTTAAAACTAACTAAATCGCTATCATCTGCTTTGATTTTTTCAGTTTACCCAATATGGTCATAGCTTCACATTTGCGGAAAGCGTGATTAAACGACCATTTAAGTCCACGAATTAGATCACGCCAAATTGATGCAATACTGAATATAAGCCAAAAATCACCAAGCCACAGAAGAAAACTTTACGAAATTTTTGCTCTGGAATACGATAACGAATTTTTGTTCCCACCCACATTCCTATTAACGCAGGTACTAAGGCAATAAGAGATAACTGATAATCAATTGGCGTATCTTCAACAGGGTTTTGATGTAAAAAAACGGCAAGGCACAGGGTTGAAACGGTAAAAGCTAAACCTAGAGATTGAACCAAATCATCACGCTTTAACTGCAAAGATTGTAAATAAGGGACCACAGGAATCACCACCACTCCCGTGGCAACAGTTAAAGCACCGCCTAAATATCCAATGATTGGGGAAAGCCATTTTTCATGCGGTGCAAGATTTGGCATACGTTTGGAAAATAAACCATAGAGTCCATACAATGCCAGCATTCCCCCCAGTAATGCTTCACTATGGAAACCGCTACTAGAGTGGCCTAAAGTTGGGAAAATACTCCAAATTGAACCGATAATAATTCCCAACAGTAAGGGATAAAAACGGCGAACCAACCGCCATACATGACCTTCAGCAAACAATTGCCAAAAGTTGGTCACCATAGATGGAATGATCAATAAAGTTGCGGCTTGGAATGGGCTAATCACAAGGCTTAAAAGTCCCATTGAAACGGCAGGTAAGCCGAGACCAATTGTGCCTTTAATCATGCCTGCAATTGCAAATACACCAATTACAAATCCCATCATGTCGTTTTACCTCAATATTCTGAGGCAATGCTACGCCAAAGCTTTGTTTTGAAATATCACTGTTTTTAGGATAGAGCCTCAAGCAATGATTGAGGCTTGATGTTGAGTGTTTTGGTTAAGCGTCTAAGAAAAGAATTTACGATCATTTTACGTTACTCAAGTAAGCAAGCTTTCTATAATTTTTTTACCTCATTTGGATCTATTCACAATGAATATGTCGCTTGCCAGTTCTACAAAAATATTCCCCACAGCACTGATCTTAGAAAATCAGGGCATGCATGATTTCAACAAAGAAATTCAACAATATTTAGAAGATTATCCAGAGACCCAGTTTATTGATATCTGCTTACATGATCTCAATGGTCATCTTCGTGGTAAGCGTATTGAAGTAAATGCCCTCCACCAATTGCAGAAAGGCTGTTATTTTCCGTTGTCTATTTATGCGATGAGCTTGGATGGTCAAGTGGTTGAAGAAAGTGGGCTGGGAAAATATATTGGGGAACCCGATCGCTTATGTATGCCCGTCTTGGGCAGTCTAAAGCCTTGTGCAGATCAACCCCATCAGCATGCCCAACTGCTATTAACCATGAAATCCGATGATGGTTCAGATTGTGTGATTGAGCCTCGCAATATATTAAAAAGAATTTTATTGACACTGCATCAGATGCACTATTTTCCAATGATGGCCAGTGAAATCGAATTTTATTTGTCTAAAAATATCCAAGATGCCCCGTTTTCTCCCCAATCTGATCCGCTTTCAACCCAATGTTTCGATGTCGATACTCCGCATAATTTTCAAACTGTCATTCAACAAATTGAATTAGAAGCAAAACGACAAGGTATTGATTTAACAGGTGTTGTAGCTGAAAGTGCTTCTGGACAATTTGAATTGAATATTCAGCACAGTGACAACATTTTAAAACTGTGTGATGACATCATGAGTATTAAACGAATGATTCGTCAAATTGCGATGCAACATGGTTTAAAAACCAGTTTTATGGCGAAACCAAATATGGCTAAAGCAGGCAGTGGCATGCACTTTCATATGAGCATACGCAACCAATGGCAAGACAATCTTTTTAAAATAGATCAGTTAAAAAATCCAAACCCCATCATGCACAAAGTGATTGCAGGTTTACTTGACTTAATGCCCGCATCCATGGCTATTTTAGCACCCAATATTAACGCATTTCGCAGATTTCAACTTGGCAATCATGTTCCACTCGAAGCCAATTGGGGCTTCAATAATCGCAATGTTGCCATTCGCATCCCCTGTTCAGATCAGGACAATCAACGCTTGGAATATCGTGTTGCGGGTGCAGACGTCAACCCTTATTTGTGTGTTGCAACCATTCTGACAGGTGTACTGCATGGCTTACATGCATCACTGGATTTACCTCAATCAATCCAACAAGTAAAAGTGATCAACTCACAGCATTTCTTACCCTCTCATCAGCTTGAAGCACTGCAATTATTTGAAAAACATACAGTCTTTAAACAATATTTTGGTTCAGATTTTATCCAATTATGGTGTGCATGTAAAAAATTTGAATATCAATCTGTCATCAATAAAATCACAAATGCAGAATTGGAATGGGGCATATAAAGGGCTAATTCAAGAATGAAAATGCCTAAATCAAAATATAGTCAACTTGTCAAAAACGCATACACAAGAATATAATTTCTCTTAATTGATATCTTTAATTAAATCAATTATATGGGAAAATAAATTGTTTGATTATAAAAAACGTTCATTGCCACATTTTGCTTTGAAAGTTTGAATAAGTTTGTGTAGGCGATGCCTAACTTTTCAGAGATGAAAAGTAACAAAAATCTTCTGTTGGATGAGAGGTACGTCCTGTACCTCCATCCAACGGCGACATCCATGTCGCCCCACGATAGGATAACCATCTATGATTCAAAAGTACAAAAAACGAATTGATAACCAATAGTTTCTAAGAGTTGATACAAGAACATAAGTTCATTTATGATCAATGACTTGATGCAAATCATTTATATGAATAATTAGGTGGTTTGGCTATAGTATGATGATCATAAATTAACAATGATCAATAAAAAATCCCTTTTATATAAAAGGGATTTTAAGCAGCTTAGACTGAATTACCTTAAAGCTGATTATGCTTTCAGTATTGAAATAAATAACAATTTAGAAACTATTTACACACGACTTTAAAAAATGCCAGATTAATTTCATCATCATCGATATTACTTGGATCTGAATCTTGCGGATCGCTATTGATCAATTGACCATTTTTTTTATAATCTTCAACCAAAGTGATATTTGTCGTACGATCAGCACATTGGTCTAAATTATGAGAAAGTGTATAGTCACCTTTTTTCATATCCAGTTCTTCACTGTCTGCATCAGCAACAAACTTAGCCCAATAATTTACCGTTTTGTCTTTTTTCACAATACGATCGGTGTCTAGATAAAAACTACCATCCTCATCTTTGACAATAAATTTCCAATTTTCTGCAAGTGCATACTGACTCAACATTGTTGTAATGCAGATTAAAATAATTTTTTTCATACCGTTCTCTAAAATAAATATTTTTATGGGTGAAATTGAAATCACATCACCGTTATGGACGGATTTCTTTTAATTCTCTTTGGATAAAGTGCTGAATCATTTCCCGATAAAGCATTTCCACCAAATCAGGGTTGGTACCAACATCTATGGCTTTCTGACGTACTTTATTAATTACTTGTTGTACACGCTCTGGAGACTGTACATCGTCTACATTACGTTTAAATCGGACAGCTTGATCAACATAAAATTGGCGGGTTGCAATCAGTTCAATCAGCTCCTGATCCAACTGATCGATTCGATCACGTACTTGTTCTAATGATTCACATTTCTCTTTTTTAATCATCTGTTTTTTCTGCATCCTGTGCTTCTATATTATGTTGAGCGCGTTCCAACTCATTCTCGGCTTTATACTTCTGTTCTAACACATTACTAAAAATACTTTCAATCATCCAAACACGATATAGGCTATTAAAAACGTAACGCTTTCCTTCAATGCGCAATTCTAAAACAGGAAAGTCAGGTTGATGCTTCTCTGCACATTGCTGATCATTGGCTGTTAATAAAGCTTCAACATCTGTATCTGTTAGATTTTCAATCCCTAAATCATGTTGCATTTGCTGTAAATGCGGCTTGAATGATAAATCACGCCCTTTGGTCCAAACCGCTTGTAAAATGTCATACATCACATCTACACGTTGCTCTTCTGGTACGCTGTAATAAAGCTTTGCCATATTTAAGGTACTTTCAGCAGTCGGACGACAGAACGGGGTAAATTTCACTTCTGAACGCTTGGAAAGACGGGTCGCCAAACTCCAATCAAAAAAGTCCCGACCGTGATAACTCAGTGGGAATAGGTTCAATTGAATATTATAATAATTTGCGAGTTCTTCTTTGATATATGCCAATAATAACCAACTGATTGGGTCTTCTAAGGCAATATATAAATCAAGTTCAGGATGCATGGCCTGAATTTCAGCAAGCTCTTCCGCATCACTCATCAAATGCTCACGCCATTCAATGTGATTGATCAGAAAAATAGGGTTATCAATCAATAATTTTTGTTGTTTTAAACGACGAGTCAACCGTAATAAATCATCCACTGCATGATATTTACGTCCACCAAATTCAAAATAGCTTTCTAAAATTGGGCTTTGACCAAAAACACGTTCTGGAAAATTTTGTGGTTTTTGATGCTGACTAGCCATCACGAATAAAGTGCGCAATTTGCCATACTGCTGTTGCCACAGCATATGGAATACATCTTCGAGTAAATAAAGAAAATTTTGACCGGTCAGCGGTGTATTTCTAAGGATTGTTTCCGCTTGTTGTAATGCTTCTTGAGTTGGTTGTTCTGGTTTTTCATCATCATAACTAAAGCGATGTTGATTGGCTAAGATTTTGGCGTCTTCTAAACTATAATTGCGCCATTCCTCTATAGTCATACCATTGGGGGGTTCTGCTGCGGTATTGGAAATAATCACTTTAAGTGGCTTTAAATCATCACTTAAAAGATCTTCCAATTGTGTCAGTTGCTGTACAGCAAGATAACTATAAACATCATCTAAACGCAGATAAATACTCAGTCCCTGTTCCGTAGATAACACCTCTTGACGAATCGGCTTTTGGTAAAACCAACTCGATCGGATTGGATCAAACCAACGGCGTAACAGTGACATGCGTAGAGCCTCGAAATAAGCACTGAAAAATAAAAGAAAATCTGATTGAAACTCGCTCAAGCATACCATTCATTCACGGGTGATGCTGAGAAAATTAATTCTAACCAGTCATAACAAAACTTATAACAATTTGAATCTGAATGATCAATATCCCAAAACTCGATAAAATTTAAATCGTTAGGTCAATGCAATAAAAAGCACCCAATTCATGAGTGCTTTTGTTTTGTTTGGGAATCTTATTTTAACGCTTAGATTTCACGCACCGCACCTTTCGACGCACTGGTGGTATGCATAGCATAAGCTTTTAATGCTTTTGAAACCTTACGTGGACGTTCTTCAGCTGGCTGCCAACCTTTTTCGTCTTGAACTTTACGGCGTGCAGCTAAGGTTGCATCATCAACAGCGAGATGAATTGTACGATTTGGAATATCGATTTCAATCAAATCACCATCTTCAACCAATCCAATAACACCGCCCTCTGCAGCTTCTGGTGATACGTGACCAATGGAAAGACCTGAAGAACCACCAGAGAAACGACCATCTGTAAGTAAAGCACATTCTTTACCTAAACCTTTCGATTTGAGATAGCTGGTTGGGTAAAGCATTTCTTGCATACCCGGACCACCACGTGGACCTTCATAACGGATGACAACCACATCACCAGCTTTGATTTCATGACCAAGAATTGAATCTACAGCAGCGTCTTGGCTTTCAAAGACACGAGCCGTACCATTAAATTTCAGGATTGAATCATCTACACCCGCAGTTTTTACAATACAACCATCTACAGCGATGTTTCCGTACAGTACAGCCAAGCCACCGTCTTTAGAGAATGCATGTTCAGCATTACGGATCACACCTTTTTCACGGTTACCATCTAAAGTTTGATAATAACGGTTTTGTGAAAATGCTGTTTGAGTCGGAACACCACCTGGTGCTGAACGGAAAAACTCGTAAACCTCTGGATCTTCGGTACGAATAATATCCCATTTATCTAAGGCATCTTTCAGCGTATTTTCATGTACGGTATAGACTGTTGTATCTAAAAGGCCTGCACGATCCAATTCACCTAGAATTGACATGATACCGCCCGCACGATGGACATCTTCCATATGGACATCTTGTTTTGCAGGCGCAACTTTACACAACACAGGCACTTTACGCGATAAACGATCAATATCGTCCATGGTAAAATCAACACCTGCTTCATGTGCCGCAGCCAATAAATGCAATACGGTATTGGTTGAACCACCCATTGCAATATCTAGCGTCATCGCATTTTCATAAGATGCTTTGGTCGCAATTGAACGCGGTAATATGGTGTAGTCGTCTTGTTCATAATGGCGCTTTGCCAACTTAACAATCAATTGACCGGCTTTTTCAAATAATTTTTGACGATTTGCATGGGTTGCTAAAGTTGAACCATTACCCGGTAAAGATAAACCAAGGGCTTCTGTCAAACAGTTCATTGAGTTGGCTGTAAACATACCTGAACATGAACCACAAGTTGGACAAGCTGAACGCTCGTATTGTTTTACTTCTTCATCGGTAAAACTATCATCAGCAGCAACCACCATTGCATCAACGAGATCAATCGCATGTTCTGTACCACGGATTTTAACTTTACCCGCTTCCATTGGGCCGCCAGACACAAATACCACTGGAATGTTCAGACGCATTGCCGCCATTAACATTCCTGGTGTGATTTTGTCACAGTTAGAAATACACACCATGGCATCTGCACAATGCGCATTGACCATATATTCAACAGAATCTGCAATCAAATCACGCGAAGGCAATGAATACAGCATGCCATCATGCCCCATTGCAATACCATCATCGACCGCAATCGTATTGAATTCTTTTGCCACGCCACCCGCTGCTTGAATTTGTTCAGCAACCAGCTGACCTAAGTCTTTCAGATGTACATGACCAGGTACAAATTGAGTAAATGAGTTGACTACCGCAATAATCGGTTTACCAAAATCTTCATCTTTCATTCCTGTTGCACGCCATAAGCCACGTGCGCCAGCCATATTTCTTCCATGTGTCGATGTTTTTGAACGATAGTCAGGCATTTGTATTTCCAACATTGTTTGAGCTTGAAATGAATATCAATTCACTCTGGCTAAATAAAACTGATGATATAGCAATAAATCAGTCGAAATATGAACACATCATACTATAACTTAGCATATAACCAATGATCTTGAGCATGATCTTTTTTTAAACAAGACGTGTCTATTGATATTCCAACAAGCTTTGTAGATAAATAAAACATTAGAATTTAATATAACGCTATCGTGTTGGATAAGACACAAAACTTCTATGAATAATTTTTTATTTTTTAATAAAAAATATTTATCATTTAACAAAATTCACTAAATTTTATTTTATAAAAGCTCTCTAAACGAACCTCGTTTATTCACTTTCAAACAGATTATTTCTGTTTAATCAAAATGTTTTTTTGCTGATGCTTCTGCTCGGTTAACTTGGCAATCGATATCATTTGGTGATGTATGATTTATTCAAAATAAACCAGAATAGTAAATAATTTAAAACGCCCGATGAATTTCATCGGGCGTTTGCATGCAATAAGGCTCAATCTATTTGAAGAATAAACACCTTCTTTTAAACTGAATTTATTTGATTATGCATTCAGTTTTACCAAGTGATGTTTACTCGGCGATTAGGCGCTAAACACTCGACCAATTGAATTTTTTTGTTCATTCCATTGCATTTCTGATACACGTCAGTTTTATTTTCTGCTGAAAATTGAATTTGATCAGCAGGAATTCCTTGTTGTTTCAACAAATTTACAACGGTATTGGCTCTCGCTGCTGATAAACGTTGGTTATACGGAAATGAACCTAAACGGTCGGTATAACCTGCAACAAAAATCTTGCTATTCCCATCAGTTTGTTTAATTTGATCGGCAATTTTGCTAATCACTTCAGGATTTTTTACCCCACTTTTATCTGAATGATCAAAATAGAATAAAACACTGGCTGATTGACCTGTAGGGGATAGAGCCGTTTGTTCTGTCGCGGATTGGTTATTGATGCCCCAAGCCATCAGACCTTGGCATTGTTCACCTTTCCAATATAGATTTTCTGAACGGTAGTGCTTATCAAAGTCTATGCGCAACTGGCAACGTTTATATTGATTTGAGCTCGGCTCTCGAACATCCAATACGTAGTTCCAAGTTTTAACAGCAAAAAGGCCTTCAGAAAATTGTGGATTCCCCAAAACATGGCGAATCTGATCTTTGCTTAAACCTTTATCTAAACGTGCCACGTCATCATATTCATAACGATTCACTTGCTTTAAATAACTGTCTTTCACTTCAGGAAAATGAATTTCTTGGGTATTTGATGTTTCAACTTCAGCAGCATGACTCAATGACATCACAAGACCACTGAATACACTGAACATAATTTTTTTGTTAAATGCTTTCATTTTTTCTCTCTTAAAAATTTGCGAAGAAAAAGGAAGACCGTTCGATCTTCCTCGTCTCGTGATTTAGTCAATTACACCACTGATACCAATACGAACACTTGGGTCGCCTTGAGATGCTGCCGCAACACCACCTGTAATCGACCAACGTCCATTGTCTGCAGTTTTACGTAAGGTCACACCTACCGCATTCTCACCACCATGGTATGCCGCACCTGCAGCATAGGTATATTTACCTGGAATATATGGTGCTGATTCAAGTGCCATTGCTGCTGCAATACCCGCATTGGCTTTTTTCTCAACATCATCAATCCGGTTATTGGTAATACGGAAAGCGTTGTCTAACTTGTTGCTGACATTGTCAATTTTGCTATTCAATGCTTGATCCGCTTGGTTCAATGCATCGATTGCACCACCGACATTGTTATACTTAGAGTCACCTACATTGTAAGTTGGTGCAGTGAAGCTACCCGTAATATTGTCATAACCAGCACCACCGCCAAGATAATTCACAACTGCTTGGTTGGTGGTATTCAATTGGCTACCGTTGACTGCATCTTTTGATGTTGCATTGACTGCGCCATCTTTAACACCTGTCACAACACGGTTACCGTCTGTACCCGCCACACTCACACTTGTACCACCAGTATCTTTCGCAACTGTAACTGTTGCGTCTTTACCTGCTTGTTGAACTAAACCGACACTACCATTGTTAATATCATTTTTGATATTGCTGATATCCGTTGAGTTTTGATCAACTTGTTGCTGAACATTCCATAATTGACCACCATTTACAGCATCTTTAGAACCTTGACTAACTGCACCATCTTTTACATTGCTAATGGTTGTGCCATTTGCACCACCACCAAGTGTGATCTTATCTTTTGATGCATCGTCATATTTAACGGCATTATTGGCAAGCTCATTGACATTGTTATTCACAGTGCCAATTGCGCTATCTAACTGCCCTTTATTGACTGCATCTGTAGCGTTAACAGCATTTGCCACATTGGTAATTGTTTTATTACCTGCGTTAATACCTGCCACCGTTACACTTGGCCCACCTGCAATAATAAGCCCAGTATTGCCTAAAGCTACATTTGATCCGACTGCTACACCACTATTATTAATAACAGTATCACCAGTAGTAAGAGAATTGACATTCAAGTTATCAGCAAGTTTGATTGCAACTTTTCCATTTTTCACTTCAGTAGAAATATTTTTATCATCACCGACAACATCAATAGACTCTCCAAGTTTTTTCTGAACAGTTTGTCCATCTTGGGCAGTTAATGCAAAACCTTTGTTAGTCACACTTCCAGTTGCATTACCAATCAATTGCTCAACTTGCCCAAGATTTGTCGCGTCTGTCTTTGTAACTGCATTTCCGACGTTATTAATCGTATTACCGCCCACATCGACTTTATCTGATGTGACTGTTACTGTTTTACCATTTGAACCCGTAATTGCTGTGCCATTTGCGCCATAAATGCTCGTATCACCTGCTGCATTTTCAACTTTAGTTCCAGTAGATGTCATTAATGACGTATTACCTGCACCATCTGTAGTTTGGACTGAAGTTAAACCTTTAAGGTCTTTGTTTAAGCTAAAGTCAATGGTATTACCATTTTTCACAACTGCTAGATTCGCTTCTGTATTAGCAGTACCAATATCTACAGTATCACCTGCTTTAACTGCAGCACCATCTGCACCATTACTATTTAAAATCCAACCCGCATCTAATGCACTTAAAGCTGTACCAACATTTGTATAGTCTTGGCCGTTTATATTATATAGAGGGCCTGTTACTGTTCCATTAGAATTAAAAGTTGAACCTCCACCTAGAGCACTCAACATTGCAGCATAAGTCCCATACAACTGACTTCCATTTACAGCGTCTTTCGATGTTGCATTGACTTCTCCACCTTTTAAATTAGTTAGAACTGTCCCATTTGTTCCAGCTAAAGTAACACGATCTTTAATCGATGAATCATCATATTTCACTGCAGCATTGTCTGTAGCACCTTGTGATGCATTGAGACTATTAATCGCTTTGTTAATGCTGGTTTCTGTGTTACCACTACCATCTTTAACGGTTAATGCTGTGTTATCTACACCTGCAATGGTATTGCCTGAACCATCTTTAACTGAGATGCCATCTTTACCGATCACAGTAGAACCATTTGTACCATTGATTCCATCGTTCACTCTAATACCAGTTAAGTTGTTGAGGTTTTTATTTAACTCAATCGCAACTTGACCATTTGCAACCTTCGTAGTGATGTTGCTATCTGCACCCACTACTTCAACTGCTTCGCCTAAGTTCTTCTGTACTTTACCGCCATCTGCTGCTTGTAATGCAAAGCCTTTGCTCGTCGCTGCATTGGTTGCATCAACAACAGCATTGTTCAGATCACCTGCGTTAACAGCTTTGCTCGCATTAGCCTCTTTAGTGTAATCACCAGCACTCGCAACATTGTTTAAGCTTGTACCACCTATTGTGGTGATCTTGCCTGTCGTTGCATCTTTAGTACTACTTGAAGCACTACCTGCAAGGGTCACGCTGTCATAGTTTGCACTACCATCAGCATTCTTGTCGTACTTCACTGCAAACTTGTCAGTTTCACCCTGCGATGCATTGAGACTATTGATCGCTTTGTTAATGCTGGTTTCTGTGTTACCACTACCATCTTTAACGGTTAATGCTGTGTTATCTACACCTGCAATAGTATTGCCTGAACCATCTTTAACTGAGATGCCATCTTTACCGATCACTGTAGAACCATTTGTACCATTGGTTCCATCGTTCACTGTAATACCAGTTAAGTTGTTGAGGTTTTTATTTAACTCAATCGCAACTTGACCATTTGCAACCTTCGTAGTGATGTTGCTATCTGCGCCCACTACTTCAACTGCTTCGCCTAACTTTTTGTTAACCGTATTGCCATCTGCTGCTTTTAAGCCAAAGCCAGTATTGGTAAGACCTGTACTTAAGCTATCCAACTGACCTTTGTTCACTGCATCTGTTGCTGTCGTTGCATCTGCTACGTTTTCAACTTTGTTGCCATTGGCATCTAGACCATTCGCAGTCACTTTGCCTGCAAATACTGGTGCATCTGCCAATTGGATATCTAGCGTATTGCCAGTGATCACTGTCTTGATGTTGCTGTTCGAACCCGCGCCTGTTAAGCCACCAGTAATGTTCAGCGTTTCACCCAGTTTACGATCAACTGTACCGCTGTTACCCGTAAACGTTACCGGTTTGATCACTTCAGTATTGAGGTTAGTTAATGCATCACCCACATTGTTCGCTGTGGTGGTCGTACCATCTGTTTTTGTAGTCACATAGCTTGGCGCACTGATCGCACCTGTCGTGTTGTCATAAGTTGACCCACCGCCCAAGTTCGTCGCTGTGCTCGTACCCAAAGTATCTGTCTTTGTGCTTGATGCTGTCGTCGCTGCATCTAACTGACCTTTGTTCACTGCATCTGTTGCTGTCGTTGCATCTGCTACGTTTTCAACTTTGTTGCCATTGGCATCTAGACCATTCGCAGTCACTTTGCCTGCAAATACTGGTGCATCTGCCAATTGGA